>Ga0351883_1045_pt1 | contig 40128 bp, 31 predicted proteins | sample BONcelFGM3001F14_FD_206772 | JGI IMG/M metagenome (GOLD analysis project Ga0351883, IMG submission 206772) | Enriched cells from coal bed in the Powder River Basin, Montana, United States - BONCAT cells FGM rep3 HSBNCT.FGM.300.1.F14 ...
ACCGCCGGTATTGCCGACAATTTCAAACAATGGCATTACCGGAAGCTGGATACCGGCAGTGATCAACACCACAGTTTTGGGTGCATCGGATTATATCTTTACTCCGGATGCCGGTCAATGTGGTGTTGAATTCACCATGACCATTGTGATAGATGACGAAATCACCCCTGAGTTCGCTCAGATTGGTCCGCTCTGCCTGAACAGCGCACCGCCGGCATTGCCGACAACTTCGATCAATGGCATCACCGGAAGCTGGACACCGGCAGTGATCAACACTTCAGTACTGGGCGCCTCGGATTATATCTTTACTCCGGATGCCGGACAATGCGGTGTGGAATACACCATGAGCATTGTGATAGATGACGAAATCACTCCTGAGTTCGCTCAGATTGGTCCGCTTTGCCTGAACAGCACACCGCCGGCACTACCGACAACATCGATCAATGGCATTACAGGAAACTGGACACCTGCAGTGATCAACACCACAATATTAGGCCCCTCGGATTATATCTTTACTCCGGATGCCGGACAATGCGGCGTGGAATACACCATGACCATTGTGATAGATGATGAAATCACTCCTGAGTTCGCTCAGATTGGTCCGCTTTGCCTGAACAGCACACCGCCAGCATTGCCGACAACTTCGATCAACGGCATTACCGGAAGCTGGACACCGGCAGTGATCAACACCACAATATTGGGAGCCTCGGATTATATCTTTACTCCAGATGCCGGACAATGCGCTGCTGAGTTAACATTTACAGTAGTAATTGACAGCCCGGTCATCATCAACATAGAGACCACTCCTGCCACCAATGGAATGGACAACGGAATGGTAACCATTATTGCTTCCGGTGGAGTTGCTCCGCTCCAATACTCAGTAAATGGCATAGACTGGCAGCTGTCACCAGAATTTACCGGACTTGCCATTGGAGATCACACTGCTTATGTACAGGATGCGAATGGTTGTATTGCCCAGCAGGACTTCAACATAGGAAACGCTGTGCTTGGTGAAGTGGTTGTATCTGCCGATATGGTTGAGTATTGTATGAATGTTCCGATCATTCTTCCTGTTGGTGCTGAAAATTTCGTTGAAGTGGCCTCCTTTACCATTGAGCTCACTTATGATCCTGCAATTCTGACTTATCTGAATCTGACCAACGTAAATCCAATACTCAGCAATGCAGGAACATTCAGCGTTTCTCAAAATGCCAATGTGCTTATTGTTAGGTATTCTGCAATTTCGGGTTCAGTTACATTACCTGCAGGGCAGGGATTGTTTGGTGTGCTGTTTGACGGTGCTTCGCCCGGAAATAGTGACATATTGTGGAATTTCGACGAGTGTGTGATCCTCGGTAGTGAAGGCTATGAAATACCAAGAAGTCTGGTGCCCGGCCAGGTGGAATTGTTTGCCGCACCCAATCTGAGTCTGAGTGCCGGTGGAGAATTTTGTGCCGGAGACTCAACAATATTCTCTGTTGTAAACAACGACAATCAGTTGCTTGATTACCTGTGGACAGGTCCTGGAGGTTTCAGCAGTTCCCAAAGTGATCTGACGTTCAATCCTTTGCAGACGTCTGATCTCGGTATCTATACCTTAACGGCCACCAATGCCGATGGTTGTTTCATCAGGGAGGTGATAAACCTTTCGGTGAATCCTAGTCCGGAGATCGATATTTCTGATTCTGACTCACTTTGCGCCGGAACACTGCATTTCCTTGATGCCGGTCCGGGTTATGAAAATTACCTGTGGCAGGATGGAAGTGTGCTTCAGACCTATCAGGCTTCCGATGCCGGAGAGTACAGGGTGGAAGTTGTGAACAGTTACGGATGTACCGGAAGGTCAATCGTGTGGCTGATACCATGTACCCTTGAGCTTACCATGCCGAATGCCTTCACGCCTGATGGCAATGGAATCAACGATATTTTCAGGCCGGTGCTATTGGGAGATATTGTCCCATCACGCTTCCTGATGCAGATTTACAACCGCTGGGGCGAACTGGTTTATGAAACCAATGATTATACCGCTGGTTGGGATGGATTTGTAAAGGGCTCTCTTGCTCCTTCAGGTGTGTATGCTTATATCATCAGCTTTGAAGTTCCGGGGTATATTAATGTAACGGTGAAGAGTCCGGTAAGGGGTTCGGTGACTTTGTTAAGATAGGAGGGACGGATAGAAGGAGGGACGAGGGACGTTGAAGGATGGACGAGGGACGAAAGGACGGAACGGAGGCCGAGCGGGGTTTTTGGACAAGGTGACATGGGGACGGGGAGACAAGGAGAAGCCTCACGATCTAAGACAAGGTGAGACGGGGACGGGGAGACAAGGAGACTGTTCCAGGACAAGGAGACAGTTTCAGGACAAGGAGACAGGGAGACGGGGAGACAAGGAGACTGAAGCGAACGAAGCGAGTAAAAAAAATGACCTACCAAGTTTTCTTCCAACTTGTTAGGTCTTCTTGTTTAAATATGGCGAAGAGAACGGTCAAATATATTGAATTACAAATTCAATGGTGTTCAAAGCGGAATTGCAACCGAGGCCGCCTAAGCGGACGAGCCTGCCAGACTGCTTCAGGCAGGCAGGCTCAGCGAAGCTAAATTCCGCTTAGCCGAGCTAAAAGAAAGCCTTCCAGGTTGGAAGAAAACCTGGTAGGTTATTTCGAAAGGAGAAAATCGCTCCATTCTCCGCCGGTAGGCGGTAGTCACTGAATCACCAACATAATCCGTGGAAATCCGCGTAATCCGTGTTATCCGTGTGCCATAGAAACTGTCCAAATCGCCGCCGGCAGGCGGTAGTTACTGAAACACGTATTTAATCCGTGTTAATCCGTGTAATCCGTGGATAAGTTTTTTTTATCGGTGGGGCTAAAAGAAAACCTTCCAGGTTGAAAGAAAACCTTGTAGGTTATTTCGAAAGGAGAAAATCGCCCCAATCACCGCTTTTAGGCGGTATTCACTGAAACTTCCACCTTACTCTTTCACGCACATTTTCCTCAGTTTTGAAATGCTGCCGTTAAAAACATTCATATCAACGCCGCCTTTTATGCCATTGATGGTTGCACAATCGGTGTGTTGCCAGATTTGCCAGCGCCGATGATCCATGCGTGGTTTGGCTTTGTGATAATGGGCAATCCACAAAGGATAATCTTTGAAATCATCGGCCAGATACTTGTCATAATAACCCGGACTTGTATAAATAATGGGTTTCATGCCATAATGGGCTTCCACAATGCGGCACCATTCCAGCGCACCATCTACAATTTCCTTCTTCGATTTCCGGTTGGCGACTTCAATATCGAGCACGGGAGGGAGATCTCCGGGACTCAGTTTAACCATCTTAATGAAATTGGCGGCTTGTTTCCCGGCATCCCGCGAAGGGTGAAAAAAATGGTACGCCCCCCGGATTATGCCTGCTTCTTTTGCTTTCTTCCAGTTTCTGTCAAAAAGCCTGTCCTGCCGGGTAATGCCTTCGGTTGCTTTTATAAATGCAAAGTCAATTTTTATATCATTGGCATTCATTAGCGCAACTTCATCCCAACTGATACGTCCCTGATGGTGTGACACATCAATGCCATGAACATTGTAACCTTTAGGAACAGGAACCCCGAAATTCTTGAGATTGTGATACTGGCCTGCCGCCGAAAAGGAAAATCCGCTTCGGATAAAGGTCACCGAAAAACGGTAAATCGCAGGTCCGAATATCAAAGTAAACAGGAACAACAAACCGCCGGCCAGATAAAGCCGCGACAATCTTGCCTTTTTGCTTTTGCCTAAAGGATTGAGCATTCCGGGTTTATTAATCCTATGGAAATTTCCGGTTATGCTCTATCGCGAAAGCTCCAAAACCATAGCCGAACGTGCCTGACATTCAATGCCACTTTCAAGTCTCAGCTTTTGAAGGCTGATAACATCCGTTGCCGAGGTATAACCTTTCAGCATTTCGGCATACCGTGCCATATCAAGTTTTTTGGGTGCATGGCTGTTGTTCAGCACAACCATTACGGTTTCATCGCCCGAATTTCGGAAGTAAACATAAACGCCGTCGGCAGGAATAAAATGCCGGAGATTACCCTGAGCTATGGGCAGGCTGTTTTTACGGAATTGCAGCAGGCGTTGCATATACGAGAAAATCTCATTCTGCGCAGCGGTGCGGCCTTCGCGGGTAAAAGCATTGGTTGTGTCTCCCGGCCATCCTCCTGGGAAGTCTTTTCTGATATTGCCGTGTCCCTGATTTTCTGCTCCGTCCATCAAAAGCTCAGTACCGTAATAAATCTGAGGAATTCCGCGGGTGGTAAGCAGGAAGGTAAGCGCCATTTTCATCGCATTCATATCACTGCCTACGCTGTTGAAGTAGCGGTTAAGGTCATGATTGTCAAGAAATATAAGGTTCTGAGTAGGATCAGCCCACAGGAAATCCTGCGCCAGTACATAATAAAGCCTTGCCATGCCTTCGCTCCAGCCATCGGCTTCGGTAAAAGCGCGAGATGTGGCTCCATACATTGAAAAGTCGGTGATGCTTGGCAGGTATGAATTGTACCCATCGCCCACAATCGCATCTTTCTGATAATAAGCATTCATCCCTTCGCGGTTCAGCCATGCTTCGCCAACGATGTTGAAATTGGGATATTCCTCAAAAACCCGTTTTCCCCAGGCTGCGATCATCTCTTTGTAGGGATAAGGCTGGGTGTCGAGTCTGATACCATCCAGACCGGCCAGCTCAATCCACCAGATGCTGTTCTGAATCAGGTATTCAGTGACAAACGGATTGCGCTGATCAAAATCGGGCATATTGGTATCGAACCATCCCTGAAGCAATTTATTGAGATCGTATTCCGTAGCGTAAGGGTCAGTCAGCGCTTCTGCCCTGAAATTGGAACGCGTAAATTCAGGAAACTGATGCACCCAGTTGCTCATGGGCAAATCGTTGATAAACCAGTGATTTATTCCGCAATGGTTGAAAATCATGTCTTTGATAACCTTCAAGCCTTTGGAATTGGCTTCTTTTACCAATGCAACGTAATCGGTATTTGTGCCAAAACGCGGGTCAACTTTATAAAAATCGGTGATGGCATATCCGTGATAAGAATAAGCCGGATTGTTGTTTTCGAGCACAGGATTAATCCAGATGGCTGTCATACCAAGGTCTTTGATGTAGTCGAGGTTGTTGCGGATGCCCGCAATATCACCACCATGTCTTCCTGATGGGTTGCTGCGGTTGACTGTTTCAAGCATTCCCGTTACATTATCGTTTGACGGGTCACCGTTGGCAAAACGGTCGGGCATAAGCAGGTAAATAACATCAGAAGGACCAAAACCTATACGTTCAGCAGATTCTGGTTCACGTTCATTCAATATATATTTATAGGTAAAAAGGGCTTTTTTGCCGCGCATAAAGCGGATGTCGAAACTTCCGGGCTTTACATCTTTTGCAAGCAGAAGATCAAGAAAAAGGTAATTCGGATTTTCAACCAGGTGTTTTTTAGCAAGCGTAACTCCGGGATAATCAAAAACCACCTCAGTCAGCGATATATCTTTTCCGTAAACCAGCAACTGTAATTCAGCATGTTTCATACCAGCCCACCATGAGGGAGGTTCAACCCTGAAGGCAATGTTTTCAGCTTTTGCTGATTGTTTTTGCCCTGTTGCAGGGAAGTAAAGAATAGCAATGAGACCAAAAATCAGAAGGGATTTTAAAGGATTGTTCATAGGTGCGGTGATTTTCATATGTAAGTTAAAAAGATGCAGAAATGCAAAGTTACAAATTACCGGATAAATTGACGGTGTGTTTTTAAGAATAAGGAAAGATGGAGACTGTTCTATGACAAGGAGACACGGAGACGGGGAGACAGGGAGACACGGAGACAAGGGGACAAGGGGACGGTGAGACACGGAGACAAGGAGATGGGGAGACAAGGTGCATTTCCTATATCAACTTCTTTAGTTTAAACCTGAAACTCATTGCCTTCCCTTCACGGGAAATGACCAGATTTATAATGCTTCCTTCATGCAGACTCAGCAAACGGTTAATATCGCCGAGGCTGAGCAGGAAAGTTGATTTGCCATTGATGCTGATCAGTATATCTTCGGCTTTTATTCCGGCAATAGCTGCCGGTGAAGATGGAATAACTTCGCTGACTTCGAAAATGTTAAACCCGGCGCCAATTGCTCTGAATGACAATCCGCTCATATTGTATTCAAAAGGAGTTCTGAATTTATTCCCTTTTTCGAGTATCATTCTGCTGTTGCTGAAATCAAAAGTTACTTTAAACCTGCCAAGTGCTCCTGAGCCCAGTGTACCATTCCGGTTAAGGCGATTGCTGATATTGCCAGGCATATAATTATCGGTGAATGAAGTAATTACATCATCGAGGCGAAAATTTCCGAGCATCAGCCAACCCACACGTGCAAAGCTTCCGTGAAGATTTCCGCCCAGCCCTTTGCCGATAATGGCATCGATGGAATGCTTCGGGCGATATCCGGTGAGGCTGTCAAATTCGAGCAACAGCGGGTGATTCGCTCCGGAATCAATCATCAGCCAAAGGTCAAGTATCTGCCCATTGTCGAGCTCAACACGGGAAGTCATATAAGGCTTTCCTCGAATAATGCTCACGGGTACAATCTCACTTTTTACCGGAGGAGTATAATTTTCTGGTCTTCTGAATCTGAGTATATTGCGGTCGTAATCTGTGGTTACCACCAGATTTCTGAACTTCTCCATTCCCATCAATCCATGAACTTTAGAACCGATGTATTCATCCAGCGAAAAATAGTCTTCTTCCAGAAGAATCAGATTGCTGAACATCGGTATAAGTTTACCCATTCCGACTTTCACGGGCCGGGTAACGCAAGCTTCAAGCACTTCAAGTGTTCCGGGAGCGGATAGCTTGAATTTCCTGACACATTTATCCGTAAAGCGGGATGCAATCTCCATGTCGGTTATGATCAAACCTTCCACACCGCTATCAAGCATCAATCTTACTGGGATTGAATCGCCAAGCATTACATCAACAACCACAAGATTGTCGTAGTTGGAGAAACCCATGGAAAGGCTTTTCCTGTTTTCGGGAAGACTGAAATGGCTAAACTGGGCAAACATGAATGTTGTCCTGAACAAAATAGCCATTAAAAGGGCCAGCTTTTTAATACCTGAGTAAGACAAGGTGTTGAAATTGCTTTTGTTGAAGATTTAGCTGCCACGAAGATAATAAAAACTGTTAACGGCATCTTTGACATATTCATATTAATTAACTTTGCAAATCGAAAATTAACTTTAACCAAAACCACCTCCCGATTCATGAGCCACAGAGATAATATCCAGTCTATCAGAAACCTTTGGTCAGAAATTTACAAAAACGAAGATAATAATGCAATTCTTGAGCAGCTTATTGCCGAAGTTGAAAGTTCGGCGCTCTCCAATTCACATGGCCCGCAGCCTGAAGGATGGTACAAGGATGCCATTGTTTATTCATTATACGTTGATCTTTTTAACGGAACCTTTGCGGGACTGACGGAAAAGCTTCCGCAACTCAGAGCGCTTGGCGTTTCCTGTCTGTGGTTGCTGCCGATTCTTGATTCTCCCATGCGCGATGCCGGCTTTGATATCCGCGATTACCGCACCATCAGAGCAGATCTGCTTGATTTGCCTCAAAGTACTTCCGTAGAAGAACGACAAAAAGCTTTTCGCGATTTTCTGGATGAGGCGCATAAAAACGGATTGAAAGTGATTTTCGACGTTGCCATGAACCACACTTCTGAGGAACATCAGTGGTTTGTTGAATCGCGCAAAGGACCCGATAATCCTTTCAGAGATTACTACATCTGGAATAAAGAAACCAACCGTTACAAGGAAACCCGGCTGCTTTTCAAGGGAATGTGTCCGAGCAACTGGGAAAAAGATGGTGAATGGTATTTCTTTCACCGTTTCTTTGAATTTCAGCCCGATCTGAATTACCGCAATCCGCAGGTATTGCTGGAAGTAAGCCGTATTCTGCTCTTCTGGCTGAGTCAGGGACTCGATGGTTTTCGTGCTGATGCCATTCCATACATCTGGAAAGAAGAAGGCACCGATTGCGAAAACCTGCCCGAAGCCCATATGATTATAAAGATTTTCAGGGCAATTCTCGACCAGGTAAGACCCAACACTTTACTGCTTGCCGAAGCTTGTCAGCCGCCGGTTGAGGTTGTAAAATATTTTGGTGATGGTGATGAATGCCATGCCGGCTATCATTTTCCGCTGATGCCAATGATTTTCAAGTCGTTGGCCATACAGGATGCGGAACCGGTGCTCGATGTGCTTCATCCTTCGGTTACCCCTGATATTATGTCAGAAAACCAATGGTTTATGTTTCTGAGGCTTCACGATGAGCTCACCCTTGAAATGGTAACCCCCGAAGACCGCGCGCTCATTCACGGGCATTATTGCAAAGATCCGCGCTGGGATTTCAGGGTAGGAGAGGGCATTTCAGCCCGCCTGGCGGAGTTGCTCGACCGCAATCCCGATAAGATAGGCCTTGCTTACAGCATTATGCTCACCTTGCCGGGAACTCCCATTATTTATTATGGCGATGAATATGGCAAATTCAACGATGATGATTTTTACGAAGCCTTCCGCAAGGAAACCGGAAAAGATGATACGCGTTACTTCGTGCGTGGCCCTATGGATTGGGAAAAGACAGCTTCAGAGCTTGCTGATGATGAATCCATCACCTCGAAGGTAAATGCGATTATCAAAACCCAGCTGAAAGCACGCAGCCAGACAAAAGTTTTTGGAAGAGGCAGCAACACCTGGGCAAAACCTGAGTTGTTGGAAAATACGAACGGCACTACGCCTGTACTGGCTTATTTCAGAGCGTTTGAAGGTGAAAAAGTGCTTGTGCTGAATAACCTGTCCGAAAAAGTGCTGGAAATAAAATCTGTGGACGGCAAAACTTTTTCCGGTATTGATTTGCTTGGTGGAAGTAAAGTCAGTTTTCCGTTAACACTTGCTCCTCACGCTTTTAAATGGGTGAAATTGTAAAATTCATGCAAAAGCAAAAACTTTCAATTGTTTCTTTGTTAATTACCCAATACATTTTAAACAGGTTAAAACAAATTTCATGACAGACGCAATCACCAAAACCAATTTTAGCTTGCCGGGCCTGACAAATTTATATGTCGGGAAAGTCCGCGATGTGTATCACATTAAAGATGAGTTGCTTATAATGGTAACTTCCGACCGTATCTCAGCTTTTGATGTAGTGCTGCCACGGGGAATTCCTTACAAAGGACAGGTTCTGAATCAGATTGCCGCAAAGTTTCTGGATGCAACTGAAGACATTGTTCCCAACTGGAAAATTGCCACGCCTGATCCTATGGTTACCGTTGGACGTTTGTGTGAGCCTTTTAAAGTGGAGATGGTCATCCGCGGGTATCTTTCAGGACATGCCTGGAGAGAGTACAAAGAGGGGAAACGCAGCATTTGCGGCATGCCTATGCCTGAAGGTATGAAGGAGAACGACCGTTTTCCCGAGCCAATCATTACTCCAACCACCAAAGCATCGGTTGGGCACGACGAAGATATCAGCCGTGAAGAAATCCTTCGTACCGGTCTGGTTAGTGAAGAAGAATATCTGAAACTCGAAGACTATACCCGCCGCCTCTTTCAAAGAGGAACCGAAATGGCCGGCCATATGGGATTGATTCTTGTTGACACCAAGTACGAATTTGGCAAGGATGGCGACGATATTTACCTGATTGATGAAATTCACACCCCTGACTCTTCGCGTTATTTCTATCTTGAAGGTTATGAAAAACGTCAGGCCAACAACGAATCTCAGAAGCAGTTGAGCAAGGAATTTGTGCGTGAATGGCTGATTTTAAATGGTTTTCAGGGAAAAGAAGGCCAGCAGGTGCCTGAAATGACCGATCTGTTTGTGAATCAGGTTTCGGAGCGCTATATCGAACTTTACGAAAGCATTACCGGCTCAAAATTTGAGCGTGCCGATATTTCAGATGTGCTGACCAGAGTTGAAGGAAATATTCTGAAATTTATTACTGCGTATTACAGATAAGCAGGAATATCAAATTAACTTCCTCAAACAAGACAGTTTGTTATCCCCCTCTTCTCCCCCTTTCGAAAAAGGGGGACGATTACTTTCGTTTTTTTTAGACACATTAGTTTGCAGAAAGTACAGTTAGATTGGGTACTCAAGTGAGGACGTTATTTCGACAGTTTCACTAAGTGGTTTTAAATACTGTAAACGTTATTATTGCTTTAAACGCCCGGGGATCTCTACGGGCGTTTTTAAATTTGTCGAACAATTGAATTATCTGAATCCAAATATTGACGGATTCTTCCGATCTTTGCAATAATGGAAGATTCAACAGACAATAGCAATCAGCTGCATGCGCTTATCAGCCTGCTAGATGAGCCCGATCAGGGTATATTCAGCAAGGTGCGTGACCAGATATTTGCCTATGGTCCTCTGGCTGTGCCTTTGCTGGAGAATGCCTGGGAATCTACTTTCGATACCTTCCTTCAGAAAAGGATTGAGGACATAATCCACGACATCCATTTTAACCAGCTATATGTTGACCTCACCAACTGGGCTCATTTTGGCAATAATAATCTTTTGGATGGTTACATTTTGTTCACCCGGTATCAGCTGCAGAATCTGGATGAAGCAGCCATCCGTCAGCACATACATAAGCTTCGCCGTGATATATGGCTTGAACTCAACGAAAACCTTACTGCCCTTGAAAAAGTAAAAGTGCTGAATCATATCATTTTCGATGTACACAAATTTAAGCTTTCACCCACAAAATCAGCTGAGATTCGTTATCTGCTGCTGAACAACCTACTCGAAACCCATTCAGCTTACTCCATATCCATAGGCATTTTATACACATTACTTGCTCAGAGCCTCGATCTGCCGATAACAGGAGTAATGCTTCCGGGAGAGCGATATGTGATGGCCTGGATGGACACTTCCGGCGAATCAAAAGGAATACCTCCCAGGGTGATGTTCTATATCAACCCTGAAAACAGCGGTGGAGTGTTTACACGCTATGAAATCACCTCATTGCTTAAGCATCTTAAAGAACCCATCCGGGATCATTTCTACAAACCGGTGAGCCATCAGGTAATAATTGACAAAATGTTTGAACTCCTTTCATTCTTACATATAAATGTAGGCGATCCGGCAAAGGTTGAGGAAATTGATCATTTGAGATCGGCGCTGAAGTGAAGTGAAAAATGAAAAGTGAAAAGTGAAAAATGCCCTTCGACAAGAGCTCAGGGACCCAAGGAGAAAAGAGAAAAATATGCTTTAGTGAATAGATCGGGCAGTTTTTCAGGACTTACTGAAATGATTTTTGCGGATTTTTATTATCAGTGAGAATAAGTTTCATCGGTATTGACGACCCCTGACAGGGTTACGAGCCCTATCAAAAGGGCAGTCAGGCAGATACACGCGAACCACTTGACAGATTGCAAAACCCTGTCAGGGGTTGAACGGTTGGTGAACTAACTGACAGATTATTGGCTACCCCTGACAGGGTTACCAGCCATATCAAAAGGGCAGACAGGCAGATTCAGCGAACAACTTGATAGATTGCAAAACCCTGTCAGGGGTTTGGAGTTGATAAGCGCTTGCGGCTGATCGTTATTTTCCTTACGAAAGCTTTTCCAGCACCGAAACCACCAATTTTTTCACAGTGGTCTGATAGTCTTTGCTGTAAGTTTTTGAAACCCGGTTGGCAATTATGGCGCAAATGGTGAGGGTGTTGTGACCGAGCAGTTTGCCCAATCCGTAAAGGGCTGAAGTTTCCATTTCGAAATTTACAATGCGCTGACCTTCAAAATTGAAGTCTGCAATGGCTTTGTTAAGATCGGGATGTGCAGTGTCCAACCTGAGTTTTCTGCCTTGCGGTCCATAAAACCCCGGAGCAGTGGCGGTTATTCCCTGCAGATGGTCTTTTTCAAACATATCAAACAGCTTTTTTGAAGCCGCTACGGCATAAGGGCGCGGGAAATTTCTGTCCCAGTTGCTTTGACTGATAAAAGCTTCAGTCATTTCCTGGTGATACACTTTTTTTATATCACGGTAATAATACAACATGCCGTCGATGCCAATGCCGTGGGTTGAGATAACGGTGGAATCAACCGGAATGTCAGCCTGTAACGCACCTGAAGTGCCCAGTCTGATGATATTGAGTTCGGTATGCTCACTTTTGGCTTCGCGTTTTTTCAGGTCGATATTGACAAGGGCATCCAGCTCATTCAATACAATATCGATGTTGTCGGTTCCCATTCCTGTGGAAAGAACCGTAAGCCGCTTGCTGCCGATATATCCGGTATGGGTAATGATTTCGCGGTTCTGTCGCTGAATTTCAATACGGTCGAAGTGTGCCGAAATGGAAGCAACCCTGCCGGGATCTCCCACCACTATAATGTTGTGTGCAATTTCTTCGGGATGCAATTTCAAATGGTAAATACTTCCATCGCTGTTTAAAACAAGTTCCGATTCTGCAATTCCTGACATAATATTCCGGTATTTAATATGTATAACCAACAGGCTTTGTAGCCCAAAGTCCTGCAAATATACGTATTAATTGGTAGGGGTGGGGGTGGGGGGGGGTGAAAGGAAAATGAAAGGAAGCAATTCTGAAAATTATCATTTATCAATTCTGGCAAGTTCAATTGAAACATATAATAGGCACTAATTTAACCCGGGTATATTTTTCCCCATTCCTAAGTTGATTTTAGAAGTCCTTTCTTAATTCCTCAAATCGTTTTCTTCTATACTCTTTTCCCGTTGGACTATATTTTTCCTTTTCATCAGAATATGGAAATGTACGGAAAATTGAAAAAGCTTGGTTCTCTTCAGCTTTGAAGAACCTGGAGTGGTATTGTGTAATTACCCTTAATTCAACAATTGAAATAAATTCCGAATTCTCAATATTAAATTCATATTCTCTAATCTCTTCCCGCTCATCATTAGTCTCCTTTTTCCATTTAGCTATTACATTATAATTCAATTTGAAATTTGCGAAACTTGGTTTACTTAAATCTTCAGCAATTTTTCCATTATATATTTTTTCAATCTTTGAAAACTCGAAGTTTACGGGAAAATTAATGCGGCATGTATCGTAGCATCTTTGTTCAAAAAGAATTTCTAAATACATGTATAATTTAATCAATTCTTCATCCGAATAACTTGATGTTGTATCTGAGGTATATTTCTGGATGAAAAGCAAATAGTTAATATCTTCCAAATTGTAAATCTGTTCATTTAAATATAGATTATTTGAGATTCCATTTGGCAAAATGTCAATCGTCCGAAATCTCCTCATACTTACATCTGGTAAGATTTTCACAAGGAGATTATTGAATTCTTCATTTTCTATAGAAAAAAACTCTTCTCTTGATTCTCTTTCAACTGTGTTCTGAGCGAGAATCTCATTTGAAAAACGTCCATGAGAAATCTGGGAAAAGCAGTTCAGCATTAGGAATATAATGCAAATCACTATTAAAGTTTTAATGATTGTTTTCATAATTGTAAGATTAAATACATGAATTCAAGAATCAAAAGCAAATGAATCGATTTGCGCAGAAACAAAACAGACATTTATTAAGACATCAGGAAAGGGAATTTTTACCCTCCGCTTTGCCCTAAAGTATAAATGTCTTTCTATGCCTCCTAAATCATCATATAATAAATCGCATTAAGCCATGTGATCATTGAACAAAGGTACATAAATATAGATTAAATAATTTTAACAGCATTTCAAATACCTTAATCGGTGCTGTAGCGTCTGGGTAAAACGTTTTTTGATAGTTTAATCAGGAACTCCACTCGCTGAAATTGCCATATATCGCCATATTTTACTACATTTGTAAGTCTTATTCACTTTTTGTTTTTAAACCAAATCTCTTTCCGATGAAACGTAAATTTTTATGGATTTCCGGTTTAATTATTTTGATTGCGCTGTTCGCCTTTATGTGGTGGCGCTATTATTTTGTTTTTGGTGAAGGAGTTAAAGCCGGAACCCTCAATTTTGTTGTAAGAAAGGGTTATGTATTCAAAACCTGGGAAGGTCGTCTGATTCAGGAAGGTTTTAATACACCCACCCCCGGAGCCATGCAAAGCAATGAATTTGAGTTCAGCGTAACCGACGACAGCGTTGCAGTTGTTCTGGAACGAAGTGGCGGTAAATTTGTGGAACTCAGATATAAAGAGTTTCTGCATCCATTGCCATGGCGTGGAATGAGTAATTATGTAGTGACTGAAATTCTTGAAGTTGGCGATGGCAACAGGCAATTGAATAGAGTGATACCTCAGCAAGGAGTTAATTAATACTTAATGAATAGATTCAAAAATTTCATACATTACCTGCGAATTGACGGAGAAGTGGAGGATTTTGCACAAATCCACCAGACCATTGAAAAGGATATCGTATTTAAGGGCACCAATCTTTGGATTCTTGTTTTCGCGATCATCATTGCATCCATTGGTCTGAACATGAATTCTACGGCCGTAATCATCGGAGCGATGCTTATTTCTCCGCTGATGGGTCCTATCAATGGATTGGGCTACAGCATTGCAACCTACAATATGCCATTGTTCCGATCGGCGCTCAAAAACTTTGGGTTTGCTGTCGGAGCCGGATTGGTCGCTTCAACGGCATATTTTGCGCTTAGCCCGGTTGCCACAGCCCATTCAGAATTATTGGCCCGGACCAGCCCTACAATTTATGATGTATTGATCGCTTTATTCGGAGGATTGGCCGGAATCGTTGCCATCAGCAGCCGCCTAAAAGGCAATGTAATTCCCGGAGTTGCTATTGCTACTGCCCTGATGCCTCCTTTGTGTACTGCTGGTTATGGATTGGCGACAGCTCAGTTTCAGTTTTTCTTCGGGGCTTTGTATTTGTTTACGATCAATACTGTTTTCATTGCATTGGCTGCTGTGTTTGTGTCTCAATTGCTGAAGTTTCCCATCACTTCAATTATGCAGGAGAGTGAGAAAAAAAGAATCAATCAATTGATTTCGTTTGTGATTTTTATCACCATAATTCCAAGTATTTATTTTGGTTATGGTTTGGTTCAAAAGGAAAGGTTTTCTGAGAATGTTGCCCGGTTTACCCGAAATATAACCGTGTATGAAGGCAGTTATCTCTTGCGTCATGAAAGTAATCCAAACCGAAAAGAGCTTATTCTGATTTATGGAGGCAATTTGCTTTCAGATGCCAATAAGGATGCTTTGCGCGAAAAAGCCCGTGATTTTTCTCTGGGGAATGCAGATATTGATATCCGCCAGGGATTCTCGTTTAACGAAGATGGGACTGAAGCGGATAAACTGAAGCTGGAAATCAGTACCTTGAGAAGTACGCTATTTGAACGTGACCGTGAGCGCGACAGTATTTCAGCCCTCTTCAACAGGGGAGATGCATTAGTGCGTGAATTGAATGCTGTTTATCCTTTTATTAAAGCTGGTGCTTATGCCGAAACAAGGATGTTTTCCTTATCGGGAAGTTCACAAAGAGTTGCTCAGGTTACTTTTCAGGTTGAGCCTGGAAAACTAAAGAATGATGACAAAGAGAAAATTCAGTCATGGCTTCAGGTGCGTCTCAAATCTGACAGGGTGAAAGTTTATTATGAGGATGCTCCTGAAAAGAAGGATAAGCCGGTTAAAAAATAGTAAAGTAGGAGGACGTCGTATTTAATTGATAATGAATTTATTAAAATGTAAGAACGCTACTCTAATTCGAATATCACACTTAGCGGAGTCGAGGTGTTTTAAACATTTTTATCTTCAATTTCTCCTAAGATGATATTGTGAATGAATGATCGTTAAGTCCTTCGACTCCGCTCAGGATGACTTCGTATAGGATTGAATATGTGTTTATTAAAAGAAGCAATGCTCCACTAACACCAATGTCACACTGAGCGTCGAAGTGTTTCCACCTATTACCACACAAAAATATCTTCGCGTTTCATGGGTCTTCTGTCCTCAAGCCATATGAAGTTTTTCAGGAAAAGTTCGGCTGCTCCGAGTTCTCCTTCCGGATGAAGCACCGCTGTAGGTTTCTGAATATAAACGATCTGTTTGATCTTTCGATCTCTTAGCCGTATCGACATATTGCTGCTAAATGCTTTGTTAATTCCGGTGAGCGTGCCATCCTCCTCTCTTACATAATAGATGGTTTCAGAGTTTCCTACCACATCAATGAGGTAAAGTTCGTTATCAGTGAAATAGCCTGTCATGTTCCGGCCTTTTATCTGATTATATCCGGTACCAAGGGTATCGCTTGAAATAATAAATGCATTGTTGAGCAGGTACAGCTCTTTCATTTCTTCGTTTCCCGAAACTATATGAATGGTATCGGCAGTTATTTGATTCTCATCTGTCCACAAAACAGGGTCACCGAGCATTCGCATGGTTGAATCAGCGAAGGAATATATCAGCGAATCTGACATCCCCTGAATATCCGTTCTGTAAAATTTAGTGTGATAATAAGCAAATACTTCCTTGGTTTTTTGTGCAGAATCAAAGGTTGCCCATAAGCTGTCAGCATGCATAAAAAGGGTGTCACTTTTTTCAATAAACAAAGCTTCAGGTTTAATGGTGATAAGAGTGTAACCCTGTGTTTTATCGTAAAGGGCATATTGGCCGGTAACAATAATGTTCTGAACTGTATCTGTAACCTGTATATTTCTGAATGCCTGACCGTAGCCATTTTTGCGTTCGTAATATAAGCTGTCACCGGTGAGCACCTGATCACCGTTTTTTACCCTTGCATTTTCATTGAATTCAGAGATGTCAGTAACAGTATTGTACCATCCGTTTTCGGCATAAATATCTGTTTCCTCTCCTTTAATAGTTGTTGGTCCACGAAACCATGAAATCTTGCTTTGGGTGTTGTATTGCAAAGTATCACAGTTCATTACATAATCGGGATTAACCAGAACAACATCCTCCCGGAAGAAAAAATCCTTACTTCTGGTGTGATAATATCCTCTTTTGCTGTCGAGGGTATTCTGCTCATTTACAATATGACCGCCCGTAAGATAATATGCAATTCCGGTATTTCGGTCGTAAATAAGTTTATCGGTGGTTAATACGGTTTTATTGTCGATAAGCTTCACATTGTCAAATACTTCTGCAATTTTAGTATCGCCTGAGTAATAAAGAGAATCGCCGTAAAGGTTAAGTGTATCGCTCGATTTAATATGTACCCGACTGTATGCTTTCATGCTGTTAGTCACGTCGTTGAGGTGCGCTGAATCGCAATACAGGTATGCTCCGTCGTGCTCAAAAATTGCATTTCCAATGATACGCTGAACGCCCTCGCCAAGTGCTTTGTTGTAAGCCATAATATCAGCCTGAATGAGCTTGATTTTACGTGGTTGCTGAGCCGCAGCTAAAAAACTGAGGAAGGTAAGAATAATTACTAGTTGCAATTGCCTGAACATAGGTGCTGGGCTGGTTTGAGTTTACAAAGCTAAGAAATAGTTGCGGTTGTAGAATGAATGATTTTTTCACCATCCTGGCAGCTTTCCATTCCACTTGGCTATAAAACTAAAAAATCGATCTTTTCGTATATGTGGTAAAAAGTTCCAGCGCTTTCATACCGGCAAGTGAATTACCGGCCTGATTCAGTCCCGGTGACCAGACCGCAATTGCCAGTTCGCCGGGCATTACAGCCACAATGCCTCCGCCTACACCGCTTTTTCCGGGCAAACCGACACGATAGGCAAATTCACCGCATTCATCATAGAGTCCGCAGGTTTGCATCAGTGCGTTGATTCGTTTGGTTTGTCTGGGACCGCAAATGATTTGTCCGTTCACCGGATCAGCGCCACTGTGTGCCAGAAAAAGAAAAGCCCTGGCCAGATCGGTGCAGCTCAACGCGAGCGAACATTGGTGAAAGTAAACATCCAGCACCTTTTCAACTTCATTTGCAAGATTTCCGTAACTCTTCAAAAAGTTGGCAAGGGCTGCATTGCGGTGGCCTGTTGCCTTTTCTGATGCAGCAACTTCAGTATCAAAGTCAATATCAGCATTGTTGGCGCATTTTCTCACAAAATTGCGCAGATCATTCAACGGGTCATGATTTTCAAGAATAATGCAGTCGGTTACCACCAATGCTCCGGCATTGATAAACGGGTTTCTGGGCCTTCCGTTTTCAACTTCAAGTTGCACCAGTGAGTTGAATGGATTTCCGCTGGCTTCACGGCCAACCCTTTCCCACAGCGCATCTCCCATGCGATCCATCACCATTGCCAGGGTGAAAACTTTCGAAATACTTTGAATGCTGAACAGCTCTTCAGCATCACCACATGAAAACACCTCTCCCCTAACGGTACAAACAGCCATTCCGAACTTTTCAGGAGATATGCGGGCAAGTGCCGGAATATAAGATGCTACTTTCCCCTGCGAAAGCAAAGGTTTGATTTCCAAATGTATTTTGTCGATGATGGATTGATAATTCATGGGTTCGCGTGTTATTTTTCACCGCAATATACATTTTTATTGCGATGGTTTTATTCTCATTTATTGATGCGGTAAACTATGTTTCTGTCTGTTTGTTGAACATTGGCCGGATTGAATAGTAAATTCAATATGCAAAATTAGTGGTATTGTTCTACTTTTGTAAATATAACTACCTGCTTTATGCCTTCAAACCTTTCTACCCTTTTAACCAAAAAGTTTTATTTCGACGATACTGCATTCATCAACCTGATGAAGAAGCGGATTTATAATGTACTGTTGATTGCAAGCAATTACGATTCGTTTGTACTTGAAGGCGATGGTCGCATTGATGAGCAGATTTTCAACGAATATGTTTCGCTCAGTTTGCGCTATCCACCGCAGTTTATTCAGGTGCCATCAGAAAAGGAAGCATTGAAAGTGCTCAAAGAACAAAACATTGATCTTATTATTACCATGCTTGGGATGGGAAAAAGTGAAGCTTTCGACCAGGCCAAAAGAATAAAAGCGCTGTATCCTTCCATTCCGATTGTTGTGCTTACCTCATTCTCACGCGAAGTTTCCATCACCATCGCCAACGAAGACCATTCAGCCATCGATTATGTTTTTAGCTGGCTTGGCAATGCAGATATTTTGCTGGCCATCATCAAACTGATTGAGGATAAAATGAATGCCGAGCACGACATTCAGGATGTGGGTGTTATGGCCATTTTGCTGGTCGAAGACTCAAAACGGTTTTATTCGAGCTACCTTCCGAATATCTATAAAATCATTTTTAAGCAGTCAAAGTCATTTATGACGGAAGGCCTGAACGAGCACCAGATGATGCTGCGTATGCGTGGAAGGCCGAAAATTTTACTCGCCACCACTTACGAAGAAGCAATCTTCTATTACGAAAAATACAAGAATAATCTTTTGGGCATCATTACCGATACTTCCTATCCCCGTAATGGTGAGCAGGATAAAATGGCAGGTTTCCGGCTTGTGGATAAGGTGAAACGTGATGACGAATTTATGCCTATCCTCATGCAGTCGAGCGATCTGGCCAACCAGCCAATCGCCAGAGAAAAGCGGGTTGGATTTATACACAAGCACTCAAAAACCCTTTCCATAGAGCTGCGCAATTTTGTAATGAATTATTTTGCTTTCGGCGATTTCCAGTTTGTAGATCCTGACACCAGAAAAGAAATTACCAGAGCCACCGATCTCAAATCGCTGCAGCAAAAGATTTTTGAAATCCCTGATGCTTCACTTGAGTATCATGTGTACAGAAATCACGTTTCAAAATGGCTGAATGCCAGGGCATTGTTTCCGCTTGCTGAATTGTTTAAGGATTTGCGTCCCGATGATTTCAGTGATCTGGACGAGATACGCCGTTTCGTTTTCGATGCAATTGCAACCTTCAGGCTGAATAAAGCGCGGGGAATTATTGCTGAATTTAACCGCGATAGTTTCGACGAATACCTCAGTTTTACCAGGGTAGGGCAGGGGTCAATCGGGGGAAAAGCCCGTGGTCTTGCTTTCCTTGATTCTTTGATAAAACGAAACCGCCTTCTTGATAAATGGCAGGATGTGGTGGTGTCGATTCCCCGCACAGTGGTTCTTGGCACTGATATTTTTGATGAATTCATGGAAGACAACAATCTTTATAAGATTGCACTATCCAACATCAGCGATGAGGAGATTCTTGAACATTTTACATCGGCCCGCCTGCCTTTCAGACTTCATGAGGATTTGTACACCTTTATTACTGTGGTTAAAAAGCCGATTGCTGTCAGGTCGTCGAGTCTTCTCGAAGATTCATACTATCAGCCCTTTGCGGGAATTTATTCAACATACATGGTTCCCAATTTTATTGATGATGAACGATTGACCATCGAAAATCTGAGCAATGCCATAAAGAGTGTTTATGCATCGGCTTTTTATCACGATTCAAAGTCGTACATGATGGCTACTTCCAATATTATTGACGAGGAAAAAATGGCCATTGTTCTTCAGGAAGTTACCGGATCACCTTATGGCGATCGCTTTTACCCAACATTGTCAGGCGTTGCACGATCCATCAATTTCTATCCCATCGCACCCGAAAAGCCTGAAGATGGCATCGCAAATATCGCGCTTGGGCTCGGTAAATTTATCGTTGACGGAGGACTTACCTTGCGTTTTTCGCCCCGATATCCCCGCAAGGTGTTGCAACTTTCGGTGCCTGAGCTGGCGCTGAAGGAAACCCAGAAAAGTTACTATGCACTCGATCTGAACCCGGGATCATTTACACCTACCACCGACGACAGCTCAAACCTGCTTCACCTCAATATAACCGAGGCCGAAGCAGATGGTTCGCTGCGAAATATTGCTTCAACTTTCGATTTTGAAACCAATATGCTTCGCGAAGGAATGCTCAGCAAAGGCAAACGTATCATAACTTTCACCAATATTCTTACTCACAATATTTTTCCGCTTGCCGAAATCCTTTCTACCCTGCTCGAAACAGGTCAGAAAGAGATGAGCAAACCGATTGAGATAGAATTTGCAGTTGAACTGAGCCGCAAAAAGGGCGTGCCTTCGCTCTTTAATGTACTTCAGATCAGGCCAATTGTTGACAGCCGCGAGGCCATTGATGTTGAGCTTGAGAACCTGGCAGAAGAAGATACACTCATTTATGCTCATCATGCGCTTGGCAACGGAATTATCCGCGATATTTACGATATTGTTTATGTCAAGCCGGAGTCTTTTAATCCATCTGAAAATAAGCACACTGCAGAACTTATCGGCCAGATCAACGAAAAGTTTATTGAAGAAAAGCGGGGTTATGTGCTGGTAGGCCCGGGGCGTTGGGGCAGCAGCGACCACTGGTTGGGCATTCCTGTAAAATGGCCTCAGATTTCAGCGGCAAGGGTAATCGTGGAATCAGGTCTCGAGAATTACCGCATCGACCCTAGTCAGGGAACCCACTTTTTTCAGAACCTCACTTCATTCAGGGTGGGATATTTTACCATCAATCCGTTTATAAAGGATGGTCATTATAATCTCGGCTTCCTTTCGGAACAGCCTGCGTTTTACGAGGACAATGTTATCCGTCATGTCAGATTTAACAGGCCTTTGGTTATTATGATTGATGGCAAGAAAAATCTTGGAGTGGTGATGAAGCCCGGCCAGGAGTAAAAAGAACTTTACCTGCGTTTTGAATTGTCTTAATAAACTTTATATTTGCGTGCTCCATTCAGGCAACGTACCAGGTTTTTATTTATTAAACCTTAATTCAATTTGATGAAGAAGATTTACACACTGCTTATTTTGGCTTTATTTGGGTTTGCAGCCTGCGAGAAGGATAACGCCGATGCATACTCTTACAACAGCTCATCCACAATATATTCGAGTGAAAACTCCACCCGTTTCAGGGAGTTGCTGCTGGTGCTCAAGCCATATGTTCTGGTCGATGGCCAGAAGAAATACATAGTTGCCGAGGCAGTTTACAATGTGAAACTGTCTGTCAACGGCAAAGCATGGGGTAGTTTCGACTCGTATAATGTGAATACGTCCTTGTATGTCAATTCATCACAAGGTGATTATCTGGTTACAGATACTGCAGTGAGATATGCTGTAATAGCACCTTACCAGAGTTTAAAGGACACATTGACCACCGCTGGCGAGTATGCACAATTGCTGAACAATATTTTTACGCTTGAGCCGGGCTTTTATTTCTGCAAAGTTGAATCGTTTGAAGTAAGAGATTTAAGCGGTGTAAACAGGAAGTTTGAAACACCGGTATTGCAGGCCATTGAAATAAAAGAAAACAGCCGCAGTGCATTTTTGGGTGAATTTGAAGTTTTAATTTTCTGAAATTATGAAGATCAGGGTAATATTACTTTCCGCGATAGTTGCTTTACTGACGGTTTCCTGCGCTGAGCGTGGTACATTGGTCGTGAAGAACAAACTGAGCAATGCCAGACTTGAGAGCATCAGTTTCGGCGATTTTGCGGTTTATGGTTCACTGCTTCCCGGCGAAACATCCGATGAGCTGGTAATCAAAGAATTTAAGGATGCTTTCCCATTTCGCTATCAGCTTGAATTTTACATGAAAGCCGGCAGCAATACCGTATATCTGAAAACAGCAGAAACCTTTGAACTTGATTACGATCAGGATCTTGTTATTGAAATCAATGATTCAACCGTGGTGATAAATCCGGCGTTGGAGTAAAAGGGTTTATTCTGACTTTCTGGCTTTTTAAATCAAAAAGCGGATGAAGACTTTCAGCTTTTTTGAATTAATGAATGCTTTACCGGCACGAATTACTGATTGCAATTTTCCATGCAGAACTTATCGCCCGTTTTAAACGCCGGCTGCCATTCGCTGATCTTATAACTTTCTAATTCCCATCCACCAGATATGCCCTTAGACCTTCAGTTTGTGGGTTCTTGAAAAGTTCTTCCGGGTCTCCCTGTTCGATAATTTCACCATCAATCATAAAAATTGCATGATCGGCCAATCGTATGGCCTGCCTGAGCACGTGCGTTACCAGGATAATGGTGTAATGCTTTTTGAGGTCTTTAAACAGATTTTCGATAATCTTGCTTGAAATCGGGTCAAGCGCTGAAGTAGGTTCGTCGGCCAGGATAATACTTGGTTTTACGGCAAGCCCCCGGGCCAGGCAAAGTCGCTGCTGCTGACCGATAGAAAGACTGGTTGCCGGGGCATTCAGCCGGTTTTTAACCTCTTCCCACAGCCCAACTTCGCGCAGGTGTTTTTCAACACTGAAATCTATCAGTTTGCGGTCGCGAACACCTTTAAGTTTCAGTCCATACGATACATTTTTATAAATGGAAACAGGAAGCGGATACGGCCGTTGCGACAAAAGCCCCATCTTTTGCCTTATTGATGCAATATTTGTCGTGGTATTGAGAATGTCATCTTTTTCGATAAAGATATTTCCTGAAACTTCCAGCTCGCGGTAAAGATCGGTGAGCTTATTCATGCATTTGAGCATTGTGGTTTTGCCACAACCCGACGGGCCAAGCAAAACGGTAATTTTATTCCGCGGAATTTCGAGATCTACATTCTTCAGAATATGATGTTCGCCGGCATAAACATTTAGGTGTTTAATCCTGACAATATGCTTTGCAGGGTTTTGGGGAGAATCTGAAAATCCTGTGCTGGCAGTTATGGTTTTTTCTTCTGCGATGAGCATGTTGTTTTACTTTAAGTTGGTTCTCGAATATCGTTTCGATAAGTATCGTGCACCCAGGCTGATTATCAGGATAATAACCGTTAAAATCACTGCTGAAGCAAAAGCCCGCTCTCTGACTTCGGGTATGGGAGATCCCAACTGAAAAAAGATTGCCAGTGGAAGTGTAGCAGCAGGTTCATCAAGGTTTACCGGGATATTATCGGTGTAGCCAGCCGTAAAAAGAACGGAAGCCGCATCACCGATTCCCCTGCCGAATGACAATAAAATGGCAGTGATAAAACCTGAAAATCCTTGCTTCAGCATAACTTTAAAAGCAGTTTCGGTGCGGGTAAAACCAAGTGCAAGCGTAGCTTCATGCAATCCTTTGGGGATGGTACTCAGCACTTCATCGAAGGTACGGACCATGATGGGAGAAATGAGCAGTGCTAAAGTTATTATGCCCGCCAGCAAAGAAGCATTCATCCCGAAAAAGAGCATAAGCGTAAATCCGAAAGCTCCATAAACTATTGAAGGAATTCCCCACAGTGCGTCAAGAAAATACCGGATGGTGTTCTGTGTTCTTCTGTAACGGATCAGTTGCACATTGATGTAAAGTGCAGCTGGCATCCCTATCAAAATTGCAATTAGTGTAGCGCCGAAAGCGATATAAAGTGAACCCATTATTGCATTCAGCACTCCGCCTTCACCGCCATAATAATAGCCTCCTTTGGGGGTTTTCAGGATCATATCCAGATTAAGTGCACCGAATCCCTTCACAAAAATAACAAGGATGATAAATGCCAGAACGGCTATGAGCGAATAGGCCATAAAACCTGACAGAACCACGAAGAATTTCTCTTCAAGGATCTTTATCTTTCTTATTTTCATTGCCTTTTCGTTTTATGGATCAGATACCTGAAAATCATATTAAACATCAGGATGATTACCAGCAGCAAAAAGGCAGCAAACATAAGCGCGGCATCATACATGGGAATAGAGAGCATTTCGCCGTAATTATTGGCGATAAGTGCAGGCAGTGGATAAGCCGCTTCAAGCGGATTAAAGGAAACTTTTACCACATTGCCCACAACCATCATCACAGCAATGGTTTCGCCAAATGCTTTGGCAATGCCAAGTCCATAAGCTGAGATGATGCCGGGATAATTTCCGCGGATTACAACATGCTTCACTGATTCCCAGCGTGTTGCTCCCAATGAGAGGGATGCTTCTCTTAGCCCAACCGGAACCGTGTTAAAAACCTCTATCAGCATATTCAGGATGTAAGGAATACACATAATTGACAGCACGATACCTCCCGAAAGCACTGAATAGCCTGAAGATGTGGTGTTAAATACGGGTGCGATGTAATCAGACACAAAGGGTACAATTATCAGTATGCCCCAAACCCCATATATTACCGATGGAAGTCCGGCCAGCACATCAATTACGGGATGCATGACTTTGATCAGCTTTTTGGAAGAAAACTGCGTGAGGTATATGGCCGCCAGCAAGCATACCGGAAGGGTAAAAAGAAAAGAAATCAAGGTAACATAAAGTGAGCCGGTTATAAAAGGCCAGAATCCGAACTCTCCTTTTGAAGGAGCCCATTGTGATGAAAATATAAGATTGAAAAATGACTGCTGATCGAATAGTGGCGCGGCTTTCAGATATAAACCTGTTCCAATAATCAGTGGCAGCGACAATATGGTGACCAGAGAAGTGATCATCCAGAATCCGGTTATTTTATCGAAGATTAGTCGTCTGAGCTGCATTTTATTTTCAGGTCACTTCTGATTTGCTACTTGATTTTTTCCAGATATTCATCAATTTTAGCCTGATCAATAGGCACATAACCCGCTTCCATCACGTATTGCTGGCCTTCAGTAAGGCACCAGGAGATAAAGTCAAGGGTTGCCTGTTTTTCAGGTTTGCCTTTTGCAACAAAGTACAGTTCACGCGCCGGTGGCGATGGGTAAATGCCCGTGGCAATGGCATTCAGCACTCCATCGAAGGTTTCGTAGAAATTTTCGTCGGGATCAATCATTCCGTTGCCGTTTATGTCGATGGGAATAACTTCAATGCCGGGGCGCTTTTTGCCTGAGTTGATGTCGTAAGCATAAATGGTATTGTTGAATCCAATGCCATACATGTCCTTCACGACAGCATCAGCCAATCCGGGATCACCATAAATACCGATTCCCAGCAGGTTTTCCTGTTTGGCGCCAAGATATTTGGCCCATGTTTCCGCAGCACCACATGCATCGGAACGGGTGTAAATCACAACCTTTGATTTATTTTGAACTTTCAGGAGGTCTCCCCAGTCAGGGTTTCCTTTTTCGATGAAAATCGCAGCAAAATCTTCCTTCCGTAATCCTTGTTTTTTTAATGTTTCAAGGTAGGGATTATATGCGCTAATGGTAGGAACCACAGCATCAATGGTAAGTCCGACCCACCAAACGCCCTGATTTTTTTCTTCCTGTGCTATTTCTCTGGAAAACATTCCCAGGTCAACTGCTCCTGCCAGCGCATCAGCCATGCCTTTGCCGGCTCCGCCTCCTGAAATGTTAAACCTGATTTCAGGGTGAAGCTTTTTGTACTCTTCTGACCATTTAATTGCCAGAGGATAAAGTGCAAATGCCCCCGACAGACTGATGGTCTGGTCTTTTTTCTTTTGTGAGGCGCATGAGGTAAACAATACCAAAGCTGCCATAGCGAAGAAAAGTCCTGTCTTTTTCATGGTCATTTATTTTTCTGGTGACGCTGTTTGCTTAAATAAATTCGGCGTTAACGTAAGTTGCAGGTAAAAGAATTGCGAAAATTTATCCTGCTCAACTTTTTGGATGGTTTTCAGTGATTCAGTTGGCAGAAAGAAGCAGTATCCCCCTTCAAGGTTTCCCCAGCTGCTGAAGCGGAAACTCAATATCAGGTCATTTTCAAAACCAAGATTTTTGTCCTCCGGAGTTTGAGGATTGGACTGTGCCAGGGTAAAATAATGGCCTGTGTTTTTCAGGCTGAGTTTATCAGAAATCCGGTAGCCCAGATAAATATAGTAGTCTGCTACGCCTCCCTGCATGGTCTGCGTCGGGAAACTATTGAAGTAATCTATTGCACCGAAGTTCTCGTGTCGGTTTCCGTAAAGCGGATCAAAGAGTTTATCGGTTTCACCGATACCCTGAGTTTTGTTGTTTCCGCTCAGATACCCCATTCCGATTCCGGTGGTGAGATTCCCGGATTTATAAGCAGCATCTGCATTAAACAAAAATGCACTTACTTTTCTGCCTTTCTGGTTTTTCCCGTACTGATAATAAAAATTACTCAATGCACTGAAATTGTTCTTTTTATACTCTCCATAAAATCCGGTAGAGTGCCTGAAATTCATGGGGTTGGTGGTGTCGGTTTTTGTAACACCTGAAGAAATATGTAACATGGAGAGCTTAAAATTCTCATTGAATTTTCGGTTTAACCATAAGAAATTCAGCGATTTGATCCGGGTTGAGGGATATGGATTATCCGCAATTGATTCGGCCATTGTGTTCCATGAAGCACCTGCGTGAATGTTCCAGTTGCCGGGCTTAAATTTAAATAACAAAGCGTCATAACTCATTCCGCTCTGATTCCAGTTGCGGTGGCCGAGAAGTTTCCTGTTGTCGTAAACCAGTTGCTGACGACCTGCTGAAACCCATCCGGCATTTCCTAACCTTACTTCGGCGTAAGCCTCCAGCAAATCCAGCGATGGGTTGTCTCCAACTCCGGATGCGTTCATTTTTGCCTGATCACCCCAAAGTCTCACATCCTGAGGTGTGAATTTCAGTTTCAATGAGCTGGTTTCATAACCAAAAGTAAGACGGGTGCGCTGCGAAACGAACATGGCCGGAGTTGATCCTTCAATAGCCAGTTTCTGGTATCCGTCGCGGATTTCGAACCGGCTGCGAAGTTGCGCATCAACGCTGAATTGCGCGCTAACCGTCTGGCAGAGAACTGAAATTAAGATCAGTAATGTGAATGGCTTGTAATTAATCTGCTTCATATTTAAGGTAATTTTGAGCAATCAAAATTACCTCATATTTAATTGCTGTGAAACAGTCTTTAAACGTACCGGATTACTACGTACAAATACTTATCAGAGCCTGAATTATCATTCACAGGCTTTATTATACATCTGCAATTCCATTCCTGATGGCAAACATTACCAGGCCTGCGGTATTTTTGCTGTTTGTCTTTTCCAGAAGATTTTCTCTGTGTTTGTCAACAGTTCGTTTGCTTATGCGCAGAAGATCAGCAATTTGCTGATTCGAGAGTCCCTGACAAATGCGGTAAAGAACTTCGATTTCCCGTTCCGAAAGTTCTCCGGTTTTCTCAGGTTTATTCTTTTTGGTGATGTTACTCAGAATGCTTGCCAGAATTTCGGGTGAAAAATAGTTGTGACCGGCCACCACATTTCTAATACATTCTTCCACATCCTGAATCCCTGAATTTTTGAGGATAAAGCCTTTGGCCCCGGCATTTATCATTCGGGTATAATAGTCCTCATCAGCAAACATTGAAAGCGCAATTATTTTGAGGTCAGGATAAATTTCCAGTGCCCTGCGGGTGCTCTCAATTCCATCAATTCCCGGCATGCTGATGTCCATAAATACAAGCCCGGGTTTCTGATTTTCAAGCATTTCAAGAAACTCTTCGCCCGATGACGCTTCCACGATTTCCGAAACTATCGGCATGGAGCTGAGCAACATTCCGAGTCCCTCTCTGAATAATTTGTGGTCGTCAACTAAGTAAATGGAAAATGGTTGCATGGTTTTTTCAGTTGTTAATTTTGCCGGGATTCCTTATGACAAAATGAAAGTAAGTATTTTGTTATGAAAGAGTTCTGCAATCCTTTTCAGCTATTCTCAATCACCACATTCACCCTGACTCCTTCGTTTGGAACGGTGTAAATGTCGATGCTGCCATTGAGCGATTTCACCCTCGACCGGATATTTGCGAATCCCATTCCTTGGTTTGTGGTTTCCAGAATGGCTTCGTCAAAACCAATGCCATCATCCAGGTAATCAAGCTTTAGCAATTGATTGTCATCCATTAGTGTGATAAAGACATTCCGGGCATTTGAGTGTTGTAACGAGTTGGAAATCAATTCACAGATAATCCTGTAAAGCACTACTTCAAGATTGTAGGTATATCTTCGCTCTTCCAGGTTTGAGTTAAAGTTAATGGTGAGTGTTCCGGATGCGGGCAAACGCGAAATAAATGACTTTACTGCTTTTTTCAGCCCGAAATTATTAAGCACATGCGGGCTGAGTTTATTTGAAATTTCTTTGAGCGATGTAATCGATTCATCAATAAGTTTCTCGGCGTTCTTAAGCACAGTGTTCCAGTTTTCAGATTTTTCATTGATACGGCTTGCCGAGATTGCCATTTTTACCGATGAGAGCAATGGCCCCAACCCGTCATGCAATTCCTTCGAAAAGTTAAGTCTTTCTTTTTCCTCAGTCCTTACAATCGCCGACAAAACCCTCGATTCATTTTCCTTGCGCAGTTGATCCATGCGCTTCTGAATATTGAAAATGCGTTTGATAAAGATCAGACTGCCAAGCATAAGTATAGAAATTGCCACACCAGTCCAGGTGCTTAAAAGTCCGGTAACCAGCCTGCTCTCGCTATCAGAAAGCTGAAAGAATTCGAAAACCCGGCGAATGGCCATCAGCAGAAATCCAATTGAAATCAGCCACCACGCAATGTTGGTTTTGGTTCGTCTGGTTAGTGATAATGCAATAATCGCTGCCGCAAACTGCAGCACAATAGAAATAATCAATGCTATCTTTATGGTCATAGCCGTTGCTTTTGACAAAGGTAGAAAAGGATTGCCAATTTGGATCTTTACTTTCAGGTTATCTTTTTGTTTCTTTAACCTTTGTCGCCTGGCCTTAAATTCGGCAATCCCTCAATAAAAGAAGAGCCAACAAGTGGAAAAGCATGTCCGCTCTGGTAAGAAAGACTAGAAAGATCAATTTACATCCCTTAAAAAAAAGAAGACCTAACAAGTTGAAAAGAAAACTTGTTAGGTCAAATCCGAAAATGGTTGGAAATTAGAAATTAGAAATTAGAAATTAGAAATTAGAAATTAGAAATTAGAAATTACCTTAACCCTGCTTCGTCATTGTCCTCGGTGCGATCATATTTTTCGGGTCAAGTACTTCATCAAGTTGGGCTTTAGTCATCAGTTTCTGCTCAAGCACCAGATCATAAACACTTCTGTTGCCTTCAAGTGCTTCTTTGGCCAGCTTGTTTGATGCTTCGTAGCCGATCACCGGATTAAGTGCCGTAACCAGTCCAATGCTGTTGTAAACCATTTCGCGGCAGCGTTCTTCGTTGGCGGTAATGCCTTTTATACACCTGTGGTTCAGCGTGTTCATGCCGTTTTTGAGCATTTCAATGGACTCGAACAGACTATAGACAATAATCGGCTCCATCACGTTAAGTTCAAGCTGACCGGCTTCGGCGGCAAGTGTAACCGTAAGATCGTTGCCGATAACTTTAAACGCAATCTGGTTTACCACTTCAGGGATAACCGGGTTTACTTTGCCAGGCATAATGGTGCTGCCGGGCTGCATAGGAGGGAGGTTGATCTCATTAAATCCGGCACGCGGACCCGATGAAAGTAAACGGAGATCGTTCGAAATCTTTGAAAGTTTTACAGCTAGCCTCTTTACAGCTGATGAGTACATGATAAACGCACCGGTATCCTGTGTTGCTTCTACAAGGTTGGTTGCCAGAACAATGGGTTTGCCCGTGATTTCGCGTAAGTGTTCAATCACAACGCCGCTATATCTCGGGTCTGCGTTGATGCCTGTGCCAATGGCAGTTCCACCCATATTTACCTCAAGAAATAGCTCAACATTCTGGTTCAACCGGGCAATCTCTTCTTCAAGCATCACTGCATAGGCTTCAAAGGCTTGACCCAATGTCATGGGAACGGCATCCTGCAATTGTGTACGGCCCATTTTTATTACATGAGCGAACTCTTTTGCTTTTACCTTGAATGAAGCGATCAGATCGATTAGTACCTCAATCAGTTTTTCATTGCTGCGGATCAATGCAATTTTTATTGCTGTAGGATAGGCGTCGTTGGTTGATTGTGAAAGGTTTACATGATTGTTTGGATGGCAGAACTCATACTGTCCGCGTTCGTGGCCAAGTATTTCAAGCGCACGGTTTGCAATCACTTCGTTGGCGTTCATGTTGGTGGAAGTGCCTGCGCCTCCCTGAATCATATCAACCACAAAATGGAATGTATATTTGCCATTAATAATTTCGTTGCTGGCACGTACAATGGCATCTGCAAGTGATTTGCTGAGCAACCCTAAATCGTAATTCGCTTTGGCTGCCGCAAGTTTGACCATGGCCAGCGATTCAGCAAAAACCGGGTAGAAGTTCAGTTGTACGCCCGAAATGTTGAAGTTCTCCAGTGCGCGCAGTGTCTGAATGCCATAATAATACTCGTAAGGAACCTCGCGATAGCCAAGCAGATCGTGTTCGGTGCGGGTGCGGCCCGATTCATACTGAGCAGCCGAGCTGATCATACGTGCATTGGCCTGTCGCATTCTGCGCGAAATTACCCGCGAAATATTCGAAAAAATCTTGAGTGCGGTAGGTCCGTTCAACTCAAAGAAATCTCTTTTCAGCATAAAAGTGATGGTTTTATGCTTTGCCCTTGCGCTGGTGCTGTGTGGAGAATCCTCGGTGAGAGAGCCTTCTCCCAAAAAATCAAAGCGGCTGAAATAGCTGAGTTTTGTTTCTGCTCCCAGGGCCGATTTTTTAAATAACTCAACTTCGCCTTCGAAAATCAAAAAGATAGCTTCACGCGGACTGCTTTCCTGAAAAAGGTATTCCCCCGTATTAAATTTTCGCTTTTCAACAGCCGCAACAACCATTTCAATTTCTTCGGCACTCAAGCCTTTAAATAGTTCAATTTCAGTGATGAACCGATTCAGATCTTTGTTTTCCATTTTTGCGTAGTTTTTAGTTTTCTGATTTTTTCAAGTCAGTTTTGTCCTGATTTTCAGGAGAGTTTATATGAGTTCAGGCAGTGATGATTTTGCTTCTGCCGGGTAAAAAATGCAGTAATTTTCTGCAAAGGTATCCTTATTCCTTATCGCTTCAGCGGAAAAGGGAATCAGTATTTTTTAGAATATTTTATGCTGATGGCCGGTAAGATTCCCGTGTTTTTGAGATCCCTTCCGGTAAGCCGGGACAGGCTCTTTTGGAAAATTGGGACCGCAGATTCCCGGCTATTTTATAATGAGTATTGTTGACTGGCTTTCTGTTTATATCCGAGATTCATCCAGGCAATAATGACACCAGACGACATGAACATGATCAGGCTGTATATGGCCGGGCTGATGGTCATGGTTGGGTTGTGCAGCAATGTAGCGCAAATGGCAATGCCCAGTGTGCCGTTCTGTATGCCCGATTCAATGGATATGGTGATTCGCTGAGCCATGTTTAACCGGAACATTCGGGCAGAAAAGAATCCGATAAACATCATAGTCAGGTTAAGCGCAAGGGCTACCGGACCAGCCTGTTTAAACGAAGTCGCCAGAATTTCCCTGTCGTTGAATACAGCTGCAAAAATGACCACCATAAGCAGGATGCCGGACATAATCTTCACCGGTTTGTTCATCAAAGCTGCGAACTCAGGCGCTTTGGCGCGGATGATCATACCTATGGCCACAGGAACAAGGGTGATGATGACCACGGAAATCATAGTATTGATAACAGGCAGCGGGATATATTCCCCCTGTTTCATGAAATAACGGAGCGAAAAATTGACAATCAGCGGAATAGTGATAACGACAATAATGCTCGAAATGGCTGTGAGGGTGATCGATAATGCTGTGTCTCCCTTAGAGATGTGCGAAATCAGGTTTGATGTTGGTCCACCGGGACAGGCAGCAAGAACCATGATACCCACAGCGAGTTCAGGGGTGCTCATTGGAAAAATCAGTAAAAGAAGAAAACCAATGATGGGCAGTATTACAATCTGATTCAGTATGCCGAGCGCGGTGGCCTTAGGATAGAGCGCTACTCGTTTGAAATCGGCAGGCGTAAGTGACAATCCCATGCCCAGCATGATGATGCCCAATGAAATGGGAAGGAATATTTCAGTAAGAAATGTTGATTCCATAAATACAGGTTTTAGGTTGGTGCGAAGTGCATTACCAACCGCGTGTCTAAACTACAAAACAGATCAATACAAACACCTTTATCCCTCTTATATAAATCGGACTTTGTTAATGAAGTTCCATTTTGTATTTATAGGATCGTTAATTGCCTATCAACTGAAATATCAATAAATGGATGATTTTTTCTTCCAACGATCTAATATCCTCAATTCCCCCAATTTTCCCAACTTACCTTCCTCCCTTTTTGAACGAAAGTAAAAATCAGATTTCTGCCTCGAATATATAACCATTTAAACATCAAAACTATCCATCGCACATTTAAACCCGTGAGAAGGAAAGTTACGATGAAAGGATATAAAAATAATTTTAAGTATTCAAATTATTTGACTTTGTAATAACCTGTTCTTTAAGCTCTTGCTTGTATCGGATAATTTTGGTTTGTATTGAATTATCCATCGCTGAAACGATTTGAGCTGCTAGAATCCCTGCATTTTTTGCTCCATTCAGCGCAACTGTTGCTACAGGTACTCCGCCTGGCATCTGCAAAATAGAAAGTACGGAATCCCAGCCGTCAATGGAATTGCTTGATTTTATTGGCACTCCAATTACAGGTAAGGGCGATATGGCTGCCACCATGCCAGGCAAGTGGGCTGCCCCTCCTGCTCCGGCAATGATTACTACAATTCCCCGGCTATGTGCATTTGACGCAAATTCATATAACTTTTCGGGCGTTCGGTGTGCCGAAACTATATCAATTTCATATCCAATGCCAAATTTGTCAAGTATTTCGGCCGCCTGTTTCATTACAGGCAAATCAGAGTCAGACCCCATTACGATGCTTACTAACTTTCTTTCCATGATTTTACCTTGATAAATTGCTTCACTTTTTCTGCTTTCTTCAGCGCACACTCCAACGATGACGAAAGTATGGTTACATGCCCCATTTTACGGTAAGGTTTGGTTATCTTTTTTCCGTATAAATGAATTTTCACACCGTCAATTGCCATACTCTCAGTTAGTCCTTCGTAAATTACCGGCCCTTCGTGGCCTTCTTCTCCTAAAATGTTTATCATAACCGAAGGCAGTTTAAGTTTTGTACTTCCCAAAGGAAGGTTTAGTATTGCACGCAGATGTTGCTCAAACTGTGATGTAATTATGCTTTCAATGGTATGGTGACCGCTGTTGTGCGGACGGGGAGCAACCTCATTTACAATTACTTCGCCTTTCGTATCTATAAAGAACTCAACTGCAAGCAAGCCTTCCATATTCAGCAATTCAATAATTTCACTGGCAAGAGTAACCGCTTTTTCTGATTGTTCAATTGTAATTGAGGAGGGACAAATTAATTTATCTACAAGATTTGCCCTGGGGTCAAAAAGCATTTCAACAACAGGAAAACATTTAATTTCGCCCTTTTTGTTTCGTGCAACGATGGCTGAAATTTCCTTTACAATCTCTACTTTTTCTTCAATTACCGATGCCCCTGAGAGTACTTTTATCAAATCGCTTATGTCATTTATCACTGCGACTCCGCGCCCGTCGTATCCGCCTTTCCTTAATTTCTGCACAAAAGGAAATTTAATTTCCCCTTTTTCAATGCCATTGAAAACAGCTGTTTCTGATTCGTAAATTTTAAAGGCGGAAGTTGGGATTCCATTCTTTTTATAAAACTCTTTCTGCAAGCCTTTGTCTTGTATTAACTCTAATATTTGAGGGTCGGGAACAATTCTGTGGCCTTCTGATTTTAGTTTCTTCAGGGCTTCAATATTCACATTCTCAATTTCAAAGGTCAATACATCTGCCAATTTCCCGAATTGGTAAACAGATTCAAAGTCAAGTTTATTTCCTTTAATAAAATGTGAGGCAATTTTTCCGGCAGGGCAATTTTCATCATTGTCAAGAACATACGTTATTATGTCCCACTTGCTGGCTTCCTGAATAAGCATTTTTCCAAGTTGTCCGCCTGCAATAATTCCAAGTTTTAAATTTGATGTTACTAATCTTTCCATGTCGGATTTTTCTTGATGAATTGTTGGAAAACCTTCAGCAGCATTGCAAAGTCAGGGATTCTCAACACTGAACTTTCTGAGATGAACTGCCCTTTAAATTTTACTGCTTTTCTGACCAGAGAAACAAAAATACTGCTTGCTGTAAGCTGCTATATGCGCTTTGCATCATATGAAGCGAAAACTGCTTGCATGTCCATGAGAATGTTCAAAATTACATACTTTTCCTTTGCGGGATCAGCAGGTGTAAATATTTTCCGGTGGGCCCAGACCCGTGATGCAACTTAGCTAAGAAGCGAAGTCAAAAAATGTGGCTTGCAGTTCGCTGTTGGCTTGAATATTCATTGCATTTGCAATGCCTGATTCTCTGAATATTGTTGCAGTAAAGAACCGTTTAACCTGAGAGATCCGCAAATGTTTTTGAATCAATCTTTTTCAGACTGAGCCAAAGACCTTTTGCTTAAGATAATTGACAATCCACAATATTCGATAAAGTTATCCGCAGCCGGTTTGCGATGGTAAGTTCCGTCATAGGGATTGAAAAACCTGTAAGTGTAGGCAGAAGAAACCGCCCAGAGGATCGATTTTGTTTCTTTGTCTGGCCGGTTAAGTGGCAAAAGATGTTCATCGGAATGCCTCACCGGCATCCAATTGGGGTTTCTTCTTGTATCATCTATATCTTCATCCTGATACATCGGGCGTTCAATTCCAAAATAGCGGCGCAGGATTAACGAAAAAACCGGTTGCTTGATTGAGCCCCATATTGGCATGTTTTCCGGAATCCAGTAAACTTCCGCTATGATTTTCAGATTTTTTTCTCTGTTTGGATTTACGCTTTCAAGTATGGCTTTATGCCCGTTTTTTACATCTGAATATTTTTTCAGACAATGAGGTAAAAGAACCAGCGGGCGAAATGCAAAATCTTCTTCTCCATGTTTCGCAATTTTTAATTCCGGTAACTTAAACATGGCTTCCCAGATTGTTTTATGCAGGATCTGGCAATTTGTAATGAACAGTACTTTGGTTTTGTATTTGTAGAATAGTTTGAAAAATGTCCATATTCCGCCAATAACTGTCAATAATGTTATGGCAAGGGTGTTCCATAAGTTGATTGCGTCCATAGTTGATTGCAGGTTAAATTTTTACAAATATGAAGATGCTGATGATGTATTGGCTGGCAGCTATGAAATATGGCTGCTTGCTTCGCAGATTTATGTTGTTTACCTGTATTTTCAATTTCAATAAGCATTTGGATTGTTGGCCGGAAGGAGGCCAGAGATTGATCTTATCTTCCCGCCATCATCAATCATATACAAATATACTGATCTGTTGGTGAAATTGTATCGTTTTTTCAGGACTTATTTGTTGATGTTCGCAATAATAAAAATTTTCGTGTGATTACGGGTGTTTACTGCTATGTTGTTGGCCACAGATGTTATTTATAATAGATGTCTCTTAATATTTTTCGTGTCATACGTTCCACGTCAGCAGGGGAATTGGCGCTGTAACTTCTCGTATCATACCTGTTATAAAAGATTATTTCATTGGTTTGCATATTAAAAATAATAAGCCTTAAATCAGAACGTGGTCTTGCCGATGGCGTAATTCTCACCGAACTTGCACCATAACTTGTGCTTCCTGTAATGGCGGTGGTTACAGAATTGTATTCTGCATGAAATGTTATAAACATAGCAAGTTGATTGTTGTCTATTTCTTTCAACTCCGGAAAAAATGTCTGTTGTCGGGTTGAATTATTTGCCCCCGGTGCGTTATCTGCTCTGAAAAAAAAATCTGATAATTTTTGACTGTCAAGCGCTGGTATTTCAATGTGTTTCAATTTGTACCTTGAGGATAGCAACTGATTTGTAACCCTTGTTATTATTTCTTTATTCTCGTCTGCCAATATACTGTCAGGGGTTTTCGTCCTGTAATCAAAGGCGATAATCTCCAGATATGGACTAAACACAATTAATGTGTCTGCCTCTTTTTTCATATTGCTGAACAATGATGTTTGTTTGCCGGGAATACAGCTTGTTATCAGGAATATACAACATGTCACTGCAATTAGGGATGGTTTATGCTTTAGTTTCATATGTCTGTTGTTCAGGTTTTTTTATCGATAGGACTTCATTTTTTATTTGCTGTAAATCGTAATCAGATTTTTACTCTCAAACATACTTGATGGAGATATAACGATTTCATTTTCAGGGATATTATCTCCAAAGCGTTCCTTCATTTTTTGTTTGACAATTTTATCGTTCAGATTAAATTCATCCAATCTCTGAAGTTCTCCTATTTCAACGCCAGCAGCGTTTTTGTAAATCTTCCACACCAACTCCGAACAATAAATTCTGTCATCGGACCATTCAAAATATAAATCATAATCTTTGCCTCTATACTTTTCGCCCTCGGTTTTCATTTTGTTTTTTACATCACTTGTCAATATTTCATCTGCATTCTTTAGCCTTTTAATTACAAAATGGCCTTTTTCTCCCTGTTCAACCCATTCTGTAAAAGGAGTTAGCTTAACTGGTTGAACAGCTTCGTAAACGAAAAAGTCTCCTTCTATCTTGTAAATAATTCCAAGGTGACTGTATTTTGAATTGGTCGCTATCTGGATTGCTTTACTTTGGCTTGATTTTGATGTTTGAAAAATTATATCTCCATCCTCCACCAGATTATATAAATCTGTTGTATAAATATGTTTGGTTTCATTACCCAGTAAAGGCCCGATAAATCTGATAACACCAATTATCATCAATCCTGGTATCAGAATTGAAATTATTATCGGGGTAATTAATGATTTTTTCATTGTTGGTTTATTTTATCTGAAACTGTCAAAAATCGATGAGGCAACAATCATGCACCCGAAGTTTTTTCTTATAATTGTTGCGTTATTCATTCAATTTTATAAAACGCTGATCTCTGTTTAATATTACCACTCCAGGTTTTTTCAGGCCTGTTGAAATATGATTCTCATATAGTTCTAATTCCAGTAAATCATTTTCGAAATTGTGAATTCTGGCAAATTCAACATGTAAAGCCTGTTGACCATCTCTTTCAACTAAATGCTCATATATCAATATTGAGTTGTCAGAATTTAACCTCCAGTTACATTTTATAGGTAAGAACCCTTTGCCTGATATTGACAATGAATCAGTAAAAAAATGGTAGGTTAAAGTGTCATTATAAAGTTTATGAATTCCGGATTTAATTCCCCCTAAAGAAAGGTGCCGATTGTAAAACTTGCTGGTATCATTAATTGATATCCATTTGCCAATCATTTTAGCATGGAGCAAATCATCTTTTTCGGGATCAGCTAAAATGTAATCAGATTGTTTATTCCCGGGAAATCTATCTAAAGTAAATCCATCATCATTCAGGTTTAGAATTTGATGAGCTCTTTCTGTAAATCCATTGCCTTTTATCCAACTATGATAAAAAAATAAAAATGAATATCCTTTATACTGTTCAATTCGCCAGCACTCTTCCTGCAGATGAATAGCTGGTGAAGTTCCACTTTGCATTTTGAAAATCACTACTTCATTATCAAGGAAATCAAGATAGTCGCCATAATTCATGGTGGAATCATAACTGGAATTATAGAACAATTTGTTCATAAAATAGTCAGCGATGTTTGTGTCTGTTTTTTTATGTTTATACTCCTTTACCCGCTTAAAAACATAATACTCATCTCTTACAGAAACTATTGATATTTCTTCATATTCACTTGGCTCATCATCAGGTTTAAGGTTTTCCTTTAAATATGGAGAATAAACAAGACTATCAGTGGTAAGGGCAATTATTCTATACTTAGTTGTGTCAATTGTTAAAATGCCGTTATCGATACTCCATTTTATTTTTGTCTCATCCCCCGCAAAATACTTCAACATAGCTTGATCGGAATCAATTAAATCGAGTATCACAGGCAGAGGAAAATAGATGCTTTGGGTTGAGTCAAAGTACAAGGTAAGATGATGATCACCTATCCAAATATTCCGAATTAAAGTATCATTTTCTGGTTTTCTGGAACAACTAAAAATCAGTCCAAGAAATACTAAGCCAATTATATGTTTTCTCATAACAGAAAGTTTGTTTTAGCTATCATCTTTAATCTCAATTATCAATTCTTGCAAATCTGAATACCGCATCAAATATAAATAAATATCAGTTGCACCATCAATTTATGCAGCGCTATACGATAGAATCATAATATAAACCGTGAACTTGGGGAGTGCGAGACATGCCTGACTGAATATATTCAAAGAAAATCTCCAAATCTTGGTGCATTTTAGTGCTTTAGAGTTTTGGTGGCAATAATGTTTATTCCCCAATCTTCCCGAAATCAGGTGCTTTGGCTTCATGGCAATACAAACTTATCGCCTGTGCTGCCGGTTTAAAGCCTAAAGAAACCGCCTGTTTCCAGTCGTTGCAGGCTGCAGTTTTGTCACCGGTCTGGTATAGGGCAACGCCGCGGTTGTAATATGCTTCCGCGTAATCGGGTTTTATTTGGATTGCCTGTTCAAAATCGGCGATGGCTGATCTTGTATTTCCTGTTTTGCCTTTGATAATTCCGCGGTTATTGAGCGCCAACAGGTATTTGTTGTTCCGGCTGAGCGACAGGTCGTAGTATTTCATGGCTTCTTCGTTATTATTGGCGCCATCGTAATAATTGGCCAGATAAAAATACCCGTGCGCCATATCGGCATCCGAGCGTTTTTTGTCAATCACATCGGTAAGCAGTGTCGGAGTGTCTTTCCATACACCAATTCTCCTGAATGTTGCTGTGCTCAGGGTAATCAAAACAAGTGCCGATGCAATAAAAAACAGTCGCAAAGTGCTGCGGTCAAGGGTGGTGCGCGAGTTCCATAAGTCAGTAATTGGTCTGGCCATCAGCATAAATAGTCCGATGTATGGAATGTAGGTGTATCTATCTGCCGTTATAAAAATCCGTGACCAGAATAACGGAAGCACCATGCCTATGGCAAACAGAAAAAACAGTGCTCCTGAAACAAACTCACGCCTGTGCCTTCCCGAAAACCATATGCCCGCCGCCAAAGCTGCCACCGGAAGTGCAGCAGCATAGACATAGACGGGCAATTTTCCGTTAGTCAGCTCAGGAAATGCATAAATGGCTGATAAATTGGTTGGTATAATGAGTTTGTAAAGGTAAAAAGCAACGCCATAAATGATCAGGAAAAAGCGCTGCACCAGCGAATAATCCTGTTCAAGAACGGTGATGTGCCCGAATGAAGCGGAGGCTTTGATGGCAACAATTCCAAAGATGACCGAAAGTACAAAAAAA
>Ga0351883_1046_pt1 | contig 39947 bp, 33 predicted proteins | sample BONcelFGM3001F14_FD_206772 | JGI IMG/M metagenome (GOLD analysis project Ga0351883, IMG submission 206772) | Enriched cells from coal bed in the Powder River Basin, Montana, United States - BONCAT cells FGM rep3 HSBNCT.FGM.300.1.F14 ...
GTTCTGTGAAGCGGACCTCCGTCACCTTTACCAACTTTATTGTTGGTAGTACCAGCATACTGGAGTGAAGTCTCAACATTGAGCCAGTTATTCAGTTTAGCAGTACCGGAAACAGTTACATTTGTACGGGTATAGTCAGATGTTGGAACGATACCTGTTTGATTTGTGGTACTTGCTGCAGAACGGAAGGTCATAAACTCATTTCCTGCCTCAAACGAGATGTTGTGCCTTTGAGTTACACCGGTCTGGAAGAAATTTTTTAGATTATCATAAAGTTTAGTTCCTGCTTCATATGGAGCGCCATATCTTCTGGTTGTGTAATAGTTAGTTACACCGTACATACCGTTATCAAACTCTGTTTGGAGTTCCGGATATCTGTATGCTTTGTCAAAACGGAACAGGTTGCTGTAGCTTACAACTCCTTTACCTTTTTTACCTTTTTTTGTTGTTATGATGATTGCACCGTTAGATGCATCACTTCCGTAAAGGGCGGCAGCTGCAGCACCTTTTAGGATTGTCATACTCTCTATATCCTCCGGATTGATGTCCGAACCACGGTTTGAGAAGTCCAGGTTACGGTCTGCAACAGTCTCACTTCCTCCTGTTCTAACCGCAAGGTTCCCAACAGGGTTAAAAGTTGAGTTGTTCATAGGAATACCATCTATAACATAAAGCGGGTTGTTATTACCTGAGATAGATGTGGCTCCGCGGATAAGAACTGAGCTGGACGCTCCCGGAGTACCTGTAGAGTTGGTGATCTGAACCCCTGATACACGACCTTGAAGGGCGGTTACAAAGTTTTCACGACCAGATTCTGCAATCTCTGCGCCTCTGACGCTTTCAACTGCTCCTCCAACTGCACGGGCAGCTCTCTTAACACCGAACTCACCGACAACAACAGCCTCCTCCAGTAAAAGAGCATCTTCACGAAGCTCAATCCTGATAGATGTCCTGTTTCTAACCTGAATTGTCTGTTTTTCGTAGCCAATTGCAGATATTTCCAGAACTGCGTTGCCAGGAATGTTGAGAACAAATTTTCCATCAAGGTCGGCAGCAGCACCCGTACGGGTACCCTGAACCAGAACGTTTGCACCAATGACAGGTTGCCCTTTATCATCGGTAACAAGTCCGGAAACCTTGATGTTCTGTGCCCAGATAGTGCCTGCGAAAAGCAAAAGGGCGAAAACCAACAGGACTTTACGCCCTATACGGTCTCTCTTTCTTGAAACATGCATGAGTTAAAAATTTTAGGTTAATAATTGAATTTTTGTGTGGTTATTTTTTCATAGTAATTCAAACTATAATACGCAAAAATAGTAAAAAAAAGCATAGAAGCTTAAATTTAACATACAAAATCACTCTGTAAGTTATAATTTACATCTATTTTTTAATAACTCGGTATCTAAATGTGGTAGCAGAGGAAAATATGGTAAGATAATAAAGAGTATTTATACAGATTGAAATAGTAAGAAATTGTTATCCAATAATAGATTCCTTTAACAATTTTGACAAAACCTCACCATTACCATTAAGAATCGCAACTTCAATTGGAAGTGAGAAGATTCTTTTTTTGGTTTCGCTACTGAGCCTTGTCAACCCTTTCAATCTTTGAGAATCTTTTTCTGTGGTGAATATTACTGCTTTAGGATATTTTTTAACCAATGAGTTTATTTTAGATGCATCATATTTCGTAAAGTAGTGATGATCTCTATAATGAACCTTTTTAATGATTTTATACCGATTAAGAAGGTGATATTCCAGAGGCTTGGGATTTGCTATTGCAGTGAGCAGTATTGCAAAGTTTGAGTATGTATATCTCTTGTCTCCCTCTTCAAAAATAGCAACAGGCTCTCCGTACTGTATTGCAGAGAAGAGAAGTTTTTGGTGAGGCATTACCATCAGTTGGTTTCTCCACATAAAGACCTCCTGATCTGAAAGCTCCGGCGGACATTTTGTAACAATTACTGCATCTGCCCTCTTCATCTGCTCCGGCAAATCTCTTAGTCTGCCAACAGGCAGCAGGTTATCCTCCTGAGGGGGATACCTGTAATCTATCAGTAGAAGACTCAGCCCCGGGATTACTCGCCGGTGTTGAAATGCATCGTCCATCACAATAACTTCGGGTCTTATGGGAGGCTCCATCTGCATAAGTGTATTTATTCCCCTTACTCTGTCTCCATCCACAGCCACTGTAACTCCGGGAAATTTCATCTTTATCTGCAACGGCTCGTCTCCGGCCTCTAATGCACTGTTTGTGGTCTCTACAAATCTAAATCCCTTGCTCCTCCTTCCATACCCTCTGGATAAAACCGCCACTCTGTAATCTTGGAGTAACTCCCTTACAATGAATTCGGTATGAGGCGTTTTGCCTGTTCCTCCGGCCGATATATTGCCTATTGAAATAACCGGGAGATCAAATTTATAGGATTTGAATATTCCGTTATCGTAGAGATAGTGCCTAATCTTAAGGGTGAGGTAGTAAGGAAACAGAACTATTTTGTTAATGAAAAAAGATTTCATTTTTTATTTGTAGTGTAATTTTGGTTAAGTTAATATTGGTTACCCGAAGTTTTCAGGTGCAAACTTACTTAATTTGCTCTCATCTGCCCCATATCTCTCCCTAATTATCTCAATTAATTTTATAACCTCCCTATAATCACCCTCTGTAACAAGTTTCATTCTTAACTCCTTGAAGTTCGGAAGAGATTTAAAATAGCTGGAGAGGTGTCGTCTCATCTCCAGAACCCCCACTCTCTCCCCTTTTACCTCTACAGATTTAAGCAGATGTCTTATTGCAATATCTGCCCTCTCATTAACATTCTGGTCCGGGAGATGCTCCCCTGTTTGCAGATAGTGCTTAATCTCCCGGAAGAGCCAGGGTTTCCCGTAGGTTGCCCTACCTATCATTATACCATCCACTCCATATGTTTCGAAAGCTTTTTTTGCACCATCTGCAGAGGTTATATCGCCGTTACCTATAATAGGTATATGCATCCTTGGATTTTTCTTGATATCTCCTATCAGAGACCAGTCTGCCTCTCCTTTGTACATCTGAGACCTTGTACGCCCGTGAACGGTAAGTGCCGCAATGCCTGTATCCTGCAGTTGTTCTGCAAGTTCTACTATAATCTTACTCTTCTCATCCCAGCCTAATCTCGTCTTAACTGTAACCGGAATCTTAACTGCATCCACCACTCTTCTGGTAATCTCCAGCATCTTCTCCGGATATCGCATCATCCCCGACCCTGCCCCCCTGTTCGCAATTTTATTTACCGGACATCCGAAATTTATGTCGATGAAGGAGGGGTTGACACTTGCAGCCATAACTGCAGCCTCCACCATAGGTTCGGTGAGGTGTCCGTAAATCTGTATTCCTATAGGGAATTCGTATGGGTAGATGAGAAGCTTTTCGTGAGCTTTTTTTGCATCCCTTATGAGCGCGTCCGAGGAGACAAACTCTGTGTACATAACATCGGCTCCAAACTCTTTGCAGATATAACGGAAAGATGGATCGGTCACATCCTCCATAGGTGCCAGAAAAAGGGGATACTCTCCCAACTCAATATCTGCAATTTTCATCTTTATTGGAACTTTGGGAGACAAAAGTAGATAATTGAATTATAATAAAAAAATGCAACAGTTATCAAGGATTTTGTCACTTCCAAAAATAGTTTTATCTTTGCAGCCCCCTATTTTATAGGGTCATCGCAGCAAAATTAACGTATTAATCTAAAGATCAAGAAAGTGGACACATTGAGTTACAAGACTGTTTCGGCCAACAAGGCTACCGTCACTAAGGAGTGGGTAGTTATTGATGCAACCGATCAGGTAGTAGGAAGGCTTGCATCCAGAATAGCACTTATTCTGCGTGGCAAAAACAAGCCAAGCTTTACCCCTCACGTGGACTGCGGAGATAACGTTATCGTTATCAATGCCGAGAAAGTCCGTCTGACGGGTAAGAAGATGACAGACAAAGTGTATGTTCGTCACACCGGTTATCCCGGCGGTCAAAGGTTTGCCTCCCCTAAGGAGTTGCTAATCCGTAAGCCGTTGGCAGTAGTAGAGCACGCCGTGAAGGGTATGCTTCCGAAAAATCGTCTTGGTGCAGAGTTGTTTCGCAACCTGTTCGTTTACGTAGGATCGGAACATCCTCATCAGGCTCAGCAACCAAAAGAAATTCATTTAAACGAAATTTAAACAAAGAGCATGGAATTAATTAACGCCCTTGGAAGACGAAAATCAGCAGTTGCTCGCGTTTATGTAAACTCAGGAAAAGGCAACATTACGATTAACGAGCGTCCTCTCGAAGTTTACTTCAAAGAGGAGACTCTTCACTACATCGTAAGACAAGCACTGGAGCTCACCAACACCCTAGGAATGTTCGACATCAGAGTAAATCTTGATGGCGGCGGACAAAAAGGTCAGGCAGAGGCTTTAAGACTTGCAATCGCCCGCGCTCTCTGCAAAATTGATGCAGAGCAGTATCGCCCTGTCCTCAAGTCCAACGGACTTCTGACCCGCGACCCTAGAGAGGTTGAGAGAAAGAAACCGGGACAACCAGGTGCACGTAAGCGCTTCCAATTCAGCAAACGTTAGAGTTTGTTTGCAGATTAAAAATGCACAGCACGGAAACAAAACGAAGGATCTGCATAGTTCAGCTACCCCAGTTTGTCCTGCTGCGGAAAATCCGGAAGACCATCTAATAGATGCTACTGCGGATTGAAGAAAAGAGAAAAACAAATTATTTTAAAAAAAGAATTTTAAAAATGCCTAGAACAAATTTCCAAGATCTACTTGATGCAGGTGTACACTTTGGCCACCTTAAGAGGAAATGGAATCCAAAGATGGCTCCCTACATTTTTATGGAAAAAAATGGGATCCACATCATTGACCTGCACAAGACCGTTATCAAAATAGATGAGGCTGCAAATGTGATGAAGCAACTTGCTCGCGCAGGCCGCAAAATCCTTTTCGTAGCTACAAAAAAACAGGCGAAAGATATCGTATCTGAAAAAGCGCTTGCAGTAAATATGCCATATGTTACAGAGCGTTGGCCTGGTGGAATGCTAACTAACTTCCCTACAATTCGTAAGGCGGTTAAGAAGATGAACACCATCGACAAAATGATGACAGACGGTACTTTCGAAACACTGGCAAAACGTGAAAAACTTCAGGTTACACGCCAGAGAGCAAAACTAGAAAAGAACCTTGGTTCTATTGCAGATCTTAACAGACTGCCATCTGCTCTATTTATCATTGACATCCAAAAAGAGATGAACGCCGTAAAAGAGGCAAATCGTCTGAATATACCAGTAATCGCTATGGTTGATACCTGCTGCGATCCGGGTCCGATTGATTATGTGATTCCTGCAAACGACGACGCCGCAAAATCGATCTCTCTTGTAATGGATGTAATCTGCCAGGCAATTTCCGAAGGTCTTTCGGAGAGAAAACTGGAAAAAGAGAAAGAGGGTTCTGCTCCGGAGAGCAAAGAGAGCTACTCAGACAACAACTCTAAAAAAATCCGCCCTCGCAAACCATCTAAATTTGACGACATAACCGAAGAGGAAGAGGTGAAAGCAGAGGCTCCGGCAGTGAAAGCAGATGCGAAAGCAGAAGCTCACCCAGCGAAAGCAGAGGTGAAAGCAGAAGCTCACCCAGCGAAAGCAGAGGTGAAAGCAGAAGCGCCGGCAGTTGTTGCCGCTGTGGCAGCAGCAGCTCCCGTTGTAGCCGAAGAGGTGAAAGAGGTTGCCGTTGAGGTTACTCCAGAGGTACCTGTTGAGGTCACTCCTGAGGTTGCCGTTGAACCTGCTCCTGAGGTACCGGTTGAGGCCGTTCCTGAGGTTGCCGTTGAACCTGCTCCTGAGGTACCGGTTGAGGCCAATCCTGAGGTTGCCGTTGAGCCTGCTCCGGAAAAAGAGTAAGGGCCTAAGGCAGAACAAACTAAGTATTAACGTTTTTATTATATATTGAATATGGAAATAAAAGCAACAGACGTTGCCAAACTGCGTCAGATGACCGGTGCCGGTATGATGGACTGCAAAGGAGCCCTTGTTGAGGCAAACGGCGACTTTGATAAAGCAAAAGATATCATCCGTGAAAAAGGTAAATTAATTGCTGCAAAGAGAGCAGACAGAGATACAACTGAGGGCTCCGTTATTGCAAAAGCTAATGAGAGTAACGATAAAGCTATCCTCGTTTGTCTGGGCTGCGAAACAGATTTCGTTGCTAAGAATACCGAATTCCAGCAACTTGCCAACACAATTGCAGATATCGCTCTTAAATCTTTCCCTGCAGATCTTGCACAACTTAATGCAACCAAGATGGGAGATGTTACAATCGAGGAGGCTGTAACCAGCCAAACCGGTAAAAGTGGCGAAAAACACGCAATTCCATTCTACAACAAACTTGAGGCACCATATATTGCAACATACATCCACACAAACGGAAAACTTGCAACAATCGTTGGTTTCTCAAAAGCTGTAAGCCTGGAAGTTGGACGCGATGTGGCTATGCAGATTACTGCAATGAGCCCTGTATCTGTAAGCAAAGACACCTGCCCTCAATCTGTGATTGAGAAAGAGCTGGAGATCTACCGCATTCAGATTCGTGAAGAGGGTAAGCCGGAGAATATGGTTGAGCAAATTGCACAAGGCAAGCTTAACAAATTCTTCAAAGAGAGCACTCTCGAAGAGCAAATCTTCGTTAAAGACGGTAAAATCACAGTTGCACAATACCTCAAATCAATTGATCCTGAGGTTAGAATAACCGGTTTCTACCGCTACTCACTCAACGACTAATCTATCCCTTGATAGTCGGTAATATAAAAAAGCACCCTTTTTGGGGTGCTTTTTTTTACTGGTGGATTTCATCTCAGGGCTGTAGTGCCAAAGTGTTGGTAGATAATCACTTATCACAGTGAATGCTTCGCCATTAATTTGTTGAAATTAAAGTTTTTAGCTATATATCTCTGAGATGATTTTTCCTTGCACTCTTGTATAAGACAAACTTTAAACTCACATTTAAGAGCGATGCTATCTGAGAATAAGTTGCAGATGACTCTAATAGTAATTTGTTCTTAATCTCGAACAACTCTTTTTTAGAAAGAAGGCTTATCTTTCTACCTGCCAGAATTTTGTGCAACAATTCTGCTAAATCAAAAAAAGTCGTTTTACACCACACATCCTCTTTTTCAACTATATCCAACTCTTTTATCTCCAGCGAGCTTTTTACCTGATCTCTAAGGTTCTCCTTTGAATCAAAATAGAAATTGATAAAGGTATTGTCTACTTCTACATCTTTGAAACCATTTTCAAATGAAATCCACCTATACTCCGAAATATCTGCACATAATCCTGCTTTTAAAGGATTGGCTAGGATATAAAGAATACACTTCTTTATACTTAAGGTACTTTCTTTTACTGAGCTTCCAAATCTAGACCCAAACAGACTATCCGTTAGGAAGTATTTTTTATAATAAGGCCTTATAAAAGAGATTTTTAAGCTAGAAACAAACTTGCTCAAAAAATTTGTTTTTACAAGCAGATGGATATGATTATCCATTAAAGCGTATGCTAAAATTTTTGTTTTAAATTTTTTTGCCGCTTTGTTAATGCAATTACAGAACAACTTACGGTCTTCATCGTCATAGAATATTACTCTTCGAGATGATCCTCTGAAATAAACGTGATAAATACCTTCCGACGAAAGTTTTCTAATCTTCCCCACAATCACCCTCCTCTTTTATTATTATAGATGGTTACAAATTTAAAAAAATTATTAACCTGTGCAAAATCTCAGAGATGTAGTGCTAAAAAACTATTATTCAGATCGTTGAATCAATACACCTAACCTCATAACTATAACAAATCCAGCGTTTTGGCACTACAGCTCTGAGATGAAAATTTGTTTTGCAAAAATATTTACATACTTTTGCCCCCGCTAATAAAATTTTTAGCACAAACAAAGAACATAAACAACAATTTAAAAACAATCTTCGGGGCAGGGTGTAATTCCCGATCGGCGGTATAGTCCGCGAGCCGTTATGGCAGAACCGTTGTAACTACGGTACCGACAGTTAGAGTCTGGAAGGAAGGAGATTTTTATGAAAAAAAGAGAAAAAACTCTATTAAGCAGGGGATTAACGCTTTGCGTATACCTGCTGGTTTGCACCCTAAGTGCTACAACAACACAGGCCGGCAACATCTTGCATTACGGCAGTAATTCACAAACAACAAGGGACTCCACAAAAGTTGATAACCCAACCGAAAGTATGGGCTCAACGAGAATTGGAAACAACTCAAAGGTTAACTCAAAGGTTGATTCAACAGTTAACTCAAGGGTTGATTACGGGGCAACCAGTATTGACACGACGAGAAGGGTGGAGACTACCTTTGTGAATCTCAATGAGGTTATTCTGTCTGCTTCGTTTGTTAAGGAGCGGCAGAGTCCGCTTAGATTGACAACAATTGAGAGAGGGGAGATAGAGCGAAAAGCGATTGGGTTGACCTATCCGGAGCTTCTCAAGGAGGTTCCGGGGGTTTATGCAACCAGTGAGACCGGGAGTTATGGAGATGCCAAGATTAATATCCGGGGCTTTAAGCAGGAGAATATATCGGTAATGCTAAACGGTATTCCGATATCGGGGCTGGTGACGGGAAATATGTTCTGGAACAACTGGCTGGGGCTGATTGATGCCACTCACTCAATTCAGGTTCAAAAGGGGATTGGCGGTTCAATGTTATCGGACAACTCTGTCGGCGGTACCATAAATATTATCACCAGAACAGCCGACAAAGATCCATCTGCATCTGCAGGACTCTTCTTTACCAACTACGGTCAGGCAAAAAGTTTTATAAGTGTAAACTCCGGACAGAGTTCCAAAGGGTGGGCAATGTCTGCAATGGCTTCCTATGCGTGGGGTAAGGGGTACCCAGATGCCACCGATGTGAGTTCGTGGGCTTATCTGGTGAATATCAGCAAAGTGATAAACAGCAAGCACTCACTTCTCTTTACTGCTTTAGGCTCTCCGGAGAGGCACCAGCAGAGGTCGGCCAGGCTATCTGCAACCGAAATTGAGACCTATGGGCTGCACTATAATAAAAACTGGGGTTACCTAAACGACAGGGCTAGGAATATAAGCGAGAATTTTTACCATAAACCATATTTAACACTTCACCATCTCTTCAAACCGAACACCAAAACAGAGGTGTCAAGCGCGGTTTATCTCTCTGCAGGGCACGGCGGGGGCAGATGGTCTGAGTCAAAAGGGAAAAGAATTATTGACTATAGAAAAGATGGGCTTATAGACTGGGATGCAGTAGTTGCAGATAATGTGCAAATTACAGGGAGTTCGCAGGGAGCACAAGCTCTCTCGCTCCAGGGAGCGCAGGGGTCTGCTTTGAATATTTTGAGCGACTATATTGCCGGTCATACACAGGCCGGGTTTAAGAGCAACATAAACTACAACCCGGATTCTAGATGGAGTTTAGGAGCGGGTGTTCATTACCAGTACTACTATACCTGGGAGAAGGAGATTATAACAGACCTTCTGGGAGGTAACTACTGGTATGAAGATTATGCAACAAAATCTATGGCAGGAGTTGCCGGAAGGAACCCTGTTAAGGTGGTGGGAGATTATATCCGCACCAACAACGGTAAGACCATAAACCACCTTACTCTCTACTCTACCGCAAACTTCAGGAATGAGATGTGGGACATCCGCCTGGGAGCATCTGCAATGGGAAGCTCAAACAGAAGATGGGATAAGTACAACTACATAGATAATATCTATAGCGAGAGTGCAGATGCCGCCGGGTACAGTTTTAAGGCCGGAGTGACCAGAAAAATGAGTATGACCACATCTGTATACTTAAACGCGGGATTGTACAGCAGAGTTCCCTATAACGATGTATTCTTCTCATCCGGCAACAACAACATAACCGATGATGTGAAAAACGAAAAGAACCTGCTATCCGAAGTTGGATTCCGCTATCTTTTCCAAAGAGGCTCTATTGAGATAACCGGTTATTACGCGCTCTGGAAAAACAAGAGCATAATCTCCAACCCCTATGCTCAACCGGACAACTCAACCCTTCGTTATATGATAAGGGGGCTGGATGCACTTCATTACGGAACAGAGATTAATGCAGAGTGGAGAGCTTCACGCAAACTAAAGCTCAATGCGAGTATTTCATTGGCCCGGTGGAACTGGAAAAACGATGTTTCGGCAAATATCTATGACGACTACTCCGGCAATTTGCAAGGAGTTGTGAATGTTTACAGCAACAACCTTCCGGTTGGAGATGCACCTCAGACACAACTTAATCTTATTGCTGAGTTTACCCTTGCCAAAGGATTGACTATAAATGCAGATTGGAGGTACAACGCAAGAATGTATGCAGATTTTGATCCTAAAGAGAGACAAAATCCCAATGACAGAGTTGACCCGTTTAAGGTTCCGGATTATAGCGTTACCAATGCTGGCTTAAACTGGAATATTGGCAGGGGAAAACTCAACACCACCCTTTACGCAAATGTCAATAACATCTTTAACAGCAAGTATATTGAGAGGGGAAAGGATGGATCTGACCACACATTGAACTCATTCAGGGGGTTCTGGGGAATTGGGCGAAATGCGGGTGCGGGAGTCAGATTTCAGTTCTAAATAGGAGAGATTCAGGGTCAATTAGCCGGAGAGATTCAGGGTCAGTTAGCCGGAGAGATTCCGATTTATTTTGCGGGAGCAATTGAGTTGACAATAAACTCGGTTGCTCCTATGTTTTTGGCCACATAACCGGCACAAACCTGTGAGCATTCATCCCTGAAGGCGGAATCTGCGAGAAGTTTGTCAAAAATTTCGACCAGTTCATCTTCACTCTTCACCGGGAAGGCCCCGCCAAGCTCCGTGAGGTCACGCGCCTCTTTGAATTTTCGGAACTTTGGACCAAAAACCACCGGCATTCCGTATGTGGCAGCCTCCAGAATATTGTGAATGCCTGCCCCGAAACCACCGCCGATATATGCAAAAGTGCCATATCTGTATATTCTGGAGAGAATACCGACCGAGTCAATTATCAAGACAGATGCCTCAGAAAGCTTTTCGCCCCTGTGGCTTCCCTCAAGCTCACTATATCTCACATACGGAATATCCCTGAGAAGGTTAATGAGTTTTTTGATCTGATGCTCATCCACCTCGTGAGGCACAATAATCAGCTTAAATTTTGATTCCTGAGAGCTTACAGAGATCACATTGTCCAATTCGGGGAAGTTGGCAAATCTAACAGAGTCAATGTTTTGCTCAAACTTGCCCCTCCTTAACTCAGAATACCTCTTTGCAATCTTCTCCCTATGGAAATAGCGACGATAGTGAGCCACAATCAACTCCTCGTCTGCAGGCCAGGTACTGCCTGCCACACAACAGAGAGAGCTCCCGCAAAAGATCTCAACAGAACTTATCTTAACTGCTTTCTGAGCAAGAGCGTGTACTCTGTCAAAACGAGTATCTCCACAAACCGTAACTCTCTCCACCCCTATAGCCCGTAACAGCGAAGCCGAGTTTTCGTCCTGCACAAAAAGATGAGTGAATAAATTGAGTATGTTTCTGAAACTGCCCCCCCACCAACGGAAGAATGGCTGCCCCTGACGGAAGATTCCCGATACCAGATATACCGGAATGCCACATTTGTTAAGAGTGGTAAGGTAGTTTCTCCAGAATTCATATTTTATAAAAATTACCAGAGTAGGATTAATGAGCTCTATAAACTTTGCTGCGTTCTTTCTGGTATCCATTGGCAGATAAAAGATATGATCTGCAAGCGGATAATCTTTGCGAAGCTCATAGCCGCTCGGGGAGAAGAAGGTAATGACAATTCTGTAGAGCGGAAACCTCTCACGAAGCAATTCAATGATTGGCCTTGCTTGTTCAAATTCGCCCACAGATGCACAATGAAACCATACTGTCTCCCTGTCTGAATCTTGTGAGTAGCCCATCTCATCCTCTATATGAGAGAGAAGAGACTTGCGACCTGCATAAAAAAGTGCCGCCTTTCTGGAGAAGATGCCCATTATGCCTGAGGCAAAAAGATAGAGGGAGATTGAAATATGATAGAGAATCGTCAAATCATTTGTAAATTTGTACAAAATTAGTCAAATAAATGAAAAAATCTCTTGAGCAACTTGGCCAGTACTTTCTTTTAATGAAGATTGTATTCACTCGGCCGGATAAGGGCAGAATTTTCAGGAAACAGTTCTTTATAGATACCGAAAAGCTGGTTCTTAACTCGATCCCTATTATTGCCGTAATCTCTGTATTCATAGGTGCAGTAATAGTAATCCAGACCGCATATAACATTGAGAGCCCCCTCATTCCCAAGATGTATGTCGGATATATGGCAAGGGAGAGTCTGGTACTTGAGTTCTGCTCCACAATGGTGGCCCTGATTCTGGCCGGGAAAGTGGGGTCCAACATCTCCTCCGAGATAGGCAGTATGAGAATAAGTGAGCAGATTGATGCAATGGAGATGATGGGAATAAACTCTGCCAACTACCTAATTCTTCCTAAAATAGCATCAGCTACCATCTTCAACCCTTTACTGATGCTGATGAGTTTTATCCTTGGGCTGCTGGGGGGGGCGATGATTATCTCGCTTACCGGAGTAATAACCCTGAGCCAGTATTCAGAGGGGCTGCAGTATGCATTCCGAATGTACTATATATTTTACAGTATGATTAAGATGGCCGTATTCAGTTTTATAATAACAAGCATCTCTTCGTATTACGGTTATTATGCCGACGGAGGTTCACTAGGTGTCGGGCGATCCAGCACCAAAGCGATTGTTGCAAGCAGTGTAGCCATTCTTCTTGCCAACCTTGTGATTACTCAACTGATGTTAAACTAACCAACCTTAGAAGATCTATTATGATACAGGTAAAGAATCTAGAAAAACACTTCGGTGATAATCACGTGCTAAAAAATATTTCCATAAAATATAGGCCCGGAGAGTGCTCACTCATAATTGGAGCAAGCGGATCGGGCAAGACAGTTTTGCTCAAATCTCTGGTGGGGCTTCACGAACCCGATTCCGGAGAGATCTGGTACGATAAGGTGAAGTTCAGTTCGCTCTCCTTTAATGAGAAGAAGAATATCCGCAAAGAGATCGGAATGCTGTTTCAGGGAAGTGCCCTCTTTGACTTTGCAACAGTAGAGGAGAATGTAAGATTTCCGATGGATTTCTTCACCGAGTGGAGTGAAAGTGAAAAACTAGAGAGGGTAAATTTTTGCCTCAACAGGGTAAACCTAAAGAATGTAAACAAACTTATGCCAAATGAGTTAAGTGGTGGGATGCAAAAGAGGGTGGGAATTGCCAGGGCAATAGCTCTCAACCCCAAATACCTCTTCTGTGATGAGCCAAACTCAGGACTGGACCCACAGACCTCAATTCTGATAGATCAGCTCATCTCCGAAATAACAAAAGAGTACAACATAACCACAGTTATAAATACTCACGATATGAACTCTGTGATGGAGATTGGAGATCGGGTTGGATTCATCCACAAAGGGGAGCTGCTTTGGGAAGGAGATAAGGAGAATGTGCTCACCTCAGATTGCGAAGAGCTCAACAGCTTTGTATTTGCCTCAAGAATGGCCAAGAAAGTAAAAGAGATGATGGGTTAATCCATCATCTCTTATCACAATGTTTGGGTAAAACAACTACAGTACAGGTTTAACAGATTTAATAATAACCTCCGAAGTTGGTCTGTCCGAGAAATTTGTCGGAGCAGCTGCTATCTTATCAACAACATCCAGACCATCAATTGTCTCTCCAAAAACTGTATATGCTCCGTCCAGTTGTGCGCAGGTTGCTGCATCTTCTACAATATAGAACTGAGAACCCGAAGACTCCTTCATAGGGTTACCGGCATCACCTCTTCTTGCAGCAGCAAGTGCTCCCTTCTTGTGGTTGAATTGAGGAAGAATCTCTGCAGGAATTGTATATCCCGGACCGCCTGTTCCAAAGCTTGCCTCATTGGCCATATCCTTTGAAAGAGGATCTCCTGTCTGAATCATAAATCCTTTTATAATCCTGTGAAAACGTATTCCGTCGAAAAACCCTTCCGAAGCAAGTTTAACAAAGTTGTCCCTGTGTTTGGGAGTCTCTTTATAGAGTTTAATTCTGATTGTTCCTAAATTGGTAACAATGTCAAAAACCGGCTCCTCGGGGAGATCGGCAGGGTTGAAAATTAGATTTGTCTGCATAGTAAGTGAATCGTCTGTTTTAGTGGCTTCCCCCGGTTGAACACCGCCCTGCTTTCCTTTACACGAAAAGACTACTAAGGGAATGATTAGCAATAGTTTAAAAAATTTGGCTTTCATCTGTATAATTATTTTTTTTATGTACCTTTGTAAAGCTTCACAAAATTACCTCAATTGCCATAATTATGCAAATTAAAAAGATCTTAGCAGCAATTCTGTTATTACTTGTTACGAGTTGGGCAGATGCACAGAGTGTGGGGCTGGTTCTAAGTGGTGGTGGTGCAAAAGGTATTTCCCATATTGGTGTAATTAAAGCTCTTGAAGACAATGATATCCCCATAGATTATGTTGCCGGGACTTCGATGGGGGCAATAGTTGCCGCACTCTACTCTATTGGAGTTACTCCCAACGAGATGCTTGCGATGTTTCGCTCTCCTGAATTTAACTCCTGGTACAAAGGGGAATTTGAAAAGGGCTATGGAACCTATATATACAGACGTGAGCCCACTGCAGAGATGGTGGGAGTATCTCTATCACAGCACAAAAAAAGCCGGCTGGCCATTAAGTTACCAACCAGTTTAGTTGCCCCCTACCCTATGGATCTTGCTGTAAAACAACTTTTTGCATCATCTGCCGCAACTTGCGGATATGACTTCAACAACCTTATGGTACCCTTCCGTTGCGTTGCTGCAGATATTGTCAACAAAAAACCCCTGGTATTGAGAGGCGGAGATCTTGGTTCTGCAGTAAGGGCATCAATGACATACCCGTTTCTATTTAAACCCATTGTGGTAGACTCTGTGCTCCTGTTTGACGGAGGGCTCTACAACAACTTTCCCTGGGATGTTATGGTGAGTGATTTTAACCCGGACTTTATGATTGGTTCAAAGTGCTCGGGGAATGCAATTTTGCCGGATAGTGAAGATATCTTAAGTCAACTGGAGAATATGCTTCGGGTTGAGACAGACTATACAATTCCGGAGGGAAAGGGGGTATTGATAGATATACAGCTTCCCGGAGTCTCCATCATTGACTTTCAAAAAGCAGATGATATCTTCAAAATAGGTTACGAAAATACATTAAAATATATACCCGGGCTAAAGAGTGCTATTCAAAGGAGAGTCACTCAGGAGGAGATTCTACAAAAGAGGATGGATTTCCGGATTAAAACACTCCCGCTAAGGTTTAAGGATGTTTTTATCGACAACAGCGCCCTTAGCAACAGCGAGAAGGAGTTTATAATAAGAACAATTAAAAACAACTCGAACGAGCCATTCAGCTTTGACCAGCTCAAAAGAGGCTTTTACAGAGTTGTTGCAACAGATAATATAAACACCCTCTATCCGGTAGTAAGGATGAGAAACGACTCCCTCTTCGATGTCTATCTGCAGGTAACCAAAAAAACCCCGATGAAGATCTCAATTGGCGGCAACATCTCATCCTCCTCACTTAACCAGGGTTATCTGGGTTTTCAATACAACAAGTTCTCCAAAAACCCCTGGAGAGCATCCGCAGATTTTAACCTGGGCAGATACTACTCCGGGCTCAATCTTATGATGCGCCAGGATATCGGGATAAAACCTCTCTGGTTTTACGAGGCGCAGTTTACCCTTCACCTGTTTGACTATTTTGCCGGGGGACAAACGGCCTTCTTTTCAAACAGAATTCCGGGAAATGTTCAGGAGAGCGAAATGTTCTTCACACTGAGTGCCGGAACTCCGGTTAATATCGAGAGAAACATACTTGCAAAATTCAATCTCTATCTGGGAAGAAACCTCTATGAGTACTATCAGACAGATAACTATACAACTTACGATATTCCGGACCGGACACACTTCACATACTTCTCTCCCACAATGAGTTTGGAGAGGAACACCACAAACTATAAAATATACCCTACAGACGGAAAAAAACAGAAACTATCCGTGAGGTACGCCTATGTTAACGAAGAGCACACACCGGGCAGCACATCCCTAACCAGACCAGAGATCAAGAGAGGCAACCACGCCTCTTTCTCTGCAAGGTTAACAACAGAGTATTACTACACCCTCAGCAAAAATGTCTCATTGGGAGTGCTCGCAGATATTAGCCTCTCCAACAGAACCTATATGGGAGACCACATCTCTACACTCCTCTATTTACCTGCATTTCAGCCCAGCCCTCACAACAAAACTCTTCTACTTAATGCATACAGAGCACCCTCATTTGTTGGAGTTGCAATAACACCTATAATAAAGGTCTCTCCCGCTGTTTCCGTTCACATTCAGGGGGCATATTTCCAGCCAAACAGGCTTCTTATTGAAAATAGTGAAGGGATTGCAAAATTCACCGACCTCTTCCCGATGGGCTCCTTTTTGGCAAATTTTGCTGCCGTATGGCAATCTCCCGTCGGCCCGGTCTCTCTCTCGGCAACCTACTATCAGAGGTCAGAGGTCAAGTGGTATCCACAGCTTAATATTGGATTTCTCATTTTCAAATCTAAAGCCCTGGCAAACTAAAATACTTTAAAAGCAGAGAGTAATGAGCAGCAACCCCTTAAAAAAACTGGCAGGCGAAACAGCTATTTATGGTTTTAGCACCATCCTTGCAAGGGTCATCAACTTTGTATTTGTCCCTATCTACACATACTCCCTCACCAGAGAGAATTATGGAATCGCAACTGAGTTTCTGGCCTATATAGCCATATTGCAGGTTGTTCTCACACTAGGTTTGGAGACAGGTTGTTTTCGTTTTGCCAATAAAACCAAAGATGCGGGTAATGTCTTCTCAAATGCCCTGATTACAACCGGAGTGCTCTCTCTGGGATTTCTTCTGTTGATGGTAATCTACTCCGGCACTATCTCCCAATGGCTTGGGTATGATAGCTATAAATTTGTAATTGTATATGTTGCAGCAATTCTGGCAATGGACTCCGTCACCTCCATTCTATTCGCAAAACTGCGCTTTGAGAACAGGCCGGTAAAGTTTGCTGTTTTCAAAAGCATAAAGATCTTCTCCGAAACAACATTTAACCTTCTGCTTTTCTTTGCGGTTCCTGCATATCTGGCCAAAAACCCGGGCTCCTTTCTCACATCTTTTATATCGTCAACCCCGGACTTCACCTATATACTCTTTGCAATATTCCTGAGTGCTGTTGTTTCATTGATCATATTCATCCCCGATCTATTTAAAATTAAACTCTCTTTCTCCCCAAAATTATGGAGAGAGATGATGCTCTACTCGCTACCTATAATGGTAGCCGGCCTTCCGGGAATCCTAAACGACTTCATAGATCGCCCCCTTTTCCGCTTTTTTAGTCCAGATGGTAATATTTGGGAGGCAGATCTTGGGGTCTTTCAGGCGGGGATAAAGATTGCAACCCTTATGATGCTCTTTATTCAGATGTTTAGATTTGCTGCAGAGCCCTTCTTCTTCTCCAGGGAGGGAGATAAGGGGTCAAAAGAGCTCTATGCCAAAGTTATGGAGCACTTTACAGCATTCGGGATGCTCATCTTTTTGGGAATTCTTTTCTATCTTGATATAATTCAGATTGTACTGGGAAAAGATTTTAGGGAGGGATTATCTATCGTTCCCATAATGCTCCTCTCCTATCTGATACTGGGAATAAATTTTAATGTATCTATGTGGTACAAACTATCGGGTAAGACTAACTACGCAATATTGATAACAACTGCCGGCTTGCCCGTAACCATTGCGATAAACATAATCTTTATGCCGTTGTACTCCTACCACGCTGCAGCCTGGGGGCATCTGCTAAGCTATCTGGTGATGCTTTTGGTGAGCATACGGCTTGGAAACAAGCACTATCCAATTCCATACCGCTGGGGTAGGATTGCCGGGTATATCGTAACCGGGCTGGCTCTCTACGCTGTTGTTGCCCTTATGCCGGATTTAGGAGTCGTCTTAAATTATTCAATCCGAACTGTTTTAATCTTCATATATATATTAACCTATCTAAAAATTGAGAAGATCTCCCTATGGAAGTTAAAATTCTAAATCACTCAAAATTTCCTCTTCCCGAGTATGCCACCCAACACTCAGCCGGTATGGACCTGAGGGCAAATATAGATGAGACCATTGTGGTTGCTCCGCTGGAGAGGGTATTGGTGCCCACGGGCCTTCACATTCAGCTGCCAACCGGATATGAGGCTCAGATAAGGCCAAGAAGCGGGCTGGCAATTAAGCACGGAATAGGGATTGTGAATAGTCCGGGAACCATTGATGCAGATTACAGGGGAGAGATTAGAATCATTCTCGTAAACCTCTCTAATGAACCCTTCTCTCTTAACCCCGGAGAGAGAATAGCGCAGATGGTAATTTCAAAATATGAAAAGGCAACCTGGCTGGAGTGTGACTCTCTGGATGAGAGTGAAAGGGGCGATGGTGGCTTCGGCTCTACAGGACGAAAATAGAAAAATCTTAAAACGCTTTAGAATGAAAAACAGATACGAACTGTCAAAAATATATGAGCTCTATTCAGACTCCGCCGGAGTATCTACAGACAGCAGAAACATAACCCGGGGCTCTATCTTCTTTGCCCTCAAAGGAGAGAACTTCAATGGAAACGATTTTGCACTAAAATCTATTGAAGATGGCGCTGCCTACGCGATTGTGGATGAAGAGATTGACTCTGATGACTCAAGAGTTATCTACACCCAAAATGTCCTGGAGACTCTCCAGCATCTGGCTGCACACCATCGCCGAGAACTTGCTGTTCCGGTTGTAGCGCTTACCGGTTCAAACGGAAAGACCACAACTAAAGAGTTAATCACCTCCGTTCTCTCAACAAAGTATAAGGTTAACTCTACCACCGGTAACCTGAATAACCACATAGGTGTTCCCCTCTCTATTTTAAAGATGGATAGAAGTACTCAGGTTGGAGTTATTGAGATGGGGGCCAGTGCCCCGGGAGATATTGAGTTGCTCGCATCAATTGCTCAGCCAAACATCGGCCTGATAACCAATGTGGGCAAAGCGCATCTGCTTGGGTTTGGCTCCTTCGAAGGGGTTAAAAAAACAAAGGGAGAGCTCTACGACTATCTTGAGAAGCATTCCGGGACTGTACTCTACAACAGAGACAACCCACATCTTTGCGAAATGGTTGCCGTCAGAGAGCAGCTTAAGACTATCCCATACGGAGTGACACAGCAGAGGGCCACTGTTTGCGAACCAACTGCAGAGAACCCATACTTGAAACTGGTTCTCAACTCCTCAAGGGAGTTAGTCACAAAACTAATAGGTGGATACAATGCAGATAATGTTCTTGCAGCACTTGCCGTGGGAGAATTTTTCGAAACCGATCCTGAATTGTCTGCCCTGGCAATAGAGAGCTATACCCCATCCAACAACCGCTCTCAACTTGTCAAAGGAAAGTATAACACTCTCATTGTAGATGCATACAACGCAAATCCTACCAGTATGAGAGCATCCCTCGAAAATTTCAGGGCGATGAGATGCGAAAATATCGGTCTCATAATTGGTGATATGCTGGAACTTGGAGAGGATTCACAAAAAGAGCACAAAGGTATACTGGAATACATAAAAGATATCAATCCCGGGCTGCTCTTTTTTGTGGGCAACGAATTTGCCCAAGCTGCCGCCTGTGACAACTACTTCACCAGCAAAGCCCTATTCTTCAAAGACTCCTATGAACTCCGCGCCCACCTTGAGAGAGAGACCCCGCTCAACACAACAATCCTTATAAAAGGCTCCCGCGGCACCCGTCTTGAGCGTGTACTGGAGATATTGTAGATTATAGTTCCTTTATCTATCGATCAATGGTAAGTCAGAAACTAATTCCAAATCTCAGTAAAATACTTGAATACTCTTCTACATCAGATCTATATCCAATAACAAAATATGGTTTAATACTCTTAGCTTTATTAAATCTTAGTCCAAGTTGTGGTATTAAATGCAATGTTGTGTTATCAGTTCCTGAATAAAAAGCATAACCACATTCGATTTTTGTAATCAAATCTACAAATTCATTTATGGAGATATAATATCCAACATTTGCATAAAGCGGAAAATAAAGATTTTTCCCTTGTCCTCCATAAGCTGAAAATTGCTTATAACCAATACCAAAGCTAACTCCCAGATTAAAGGCATCTTTGTACATTTTTCCATATCCAAAAGATAACTCTCCTCCAAAAGTATATTTACCGATAAACAATCCTGCAGATAATGAATTGTTTGAAGAAAATTTAGTCGGTTTTTCCTGACTATATCCAGAGCTTTGAAGAAAAAATACTATGATTAGTAAAAAGCAAATTTTAAATCGGAAACTTCTCATAAGATTTTAGTTATTAGTGAAATTGAAAAAAATATGTTTAAAAGGGTCGAATACTGACCCCGAAGATGAAGGCTGCCAATTGCCATAAATAGAATAAAATGCATCATCACACCATCCGTCCCAACCCCAATTCATTTTAAAATATTGCGCACAAATAGATTGATCTTCAAATAAATCATATTCGACAGGATATCCGTTTTCGTCAAGCTCAATACAATTATTATCTGAAGTATCAGATCCATTTTCGTCAAATTCTGAATATAAGCGCCATTTATAGAAAAATCTACAAGTTGAACTATTAATCTTATATCCATCAATTATCCAAGCGTGTCCATAAATTGGCAAAAAATCATCCTGTTGGCAAGTGATTAATACTGGGTTTCCATTAATTATTTCAGAAATAACAACATTGTAATTATAAGAAGAATAATTATAACCAATATTCTCATTATTTAAAAAGTTTCGAAGGTTTGCATTTGTTGACCATGCGTCTGTGTTAGTAAATGTTGTTTGAGTACCAATAGCCACATACCCTAAAAATATTGAGGACGAACTATAGCTACCGTAGTAATCCCCAATTATTTTTGACATATTTAACCATGCACTATTTGAAAAATTGGAAAATTGAGAAGAATAATTATTTATCCAACCATTGCACACACCTGTTCCTGGAGCAACTAGCGAATTATTCCACTTCGAATTGTAATAGTATAATAATTGTGCAGTAGCAACTGCAATACAACCAACATATCCTCTGTTTATCAAATCTAACTTAAAAGGAACGCACTGATTCCAGGGATCAGTTTGTCCCCATTTAGTGCTTATTAAAGGACCGTACGTATTATCATTTTGGCTAATAACTTTAACATGAATTAATTCATAAAACCCATCTCCTGATGGCTGGTTTTTTGTGTAAAGCTCCTTTTTTTTAATTTTGCTCCAGATAGGATTCTCAATTTCTTCTATTATTTGTTTTGATTTTTTTAGGTTTTTCAAATATTCTTTCAGTTCATTAATCCAGTAGTTAACCCCTGGGTTTAATTCATTAATTTTAAATGATCCGCTGTTTGAGATTGCTAATATCTCTGGGGTTCTCGAATCTCCGGATATGATACACCATCCGCCATTGTGATTATTAATAATATAGAAAAGAGTATCTTTATTTTCAGTTACAACAATTGGTTTTAATGCTACACTTTTTGTTATGACTCCATTTTTTATTATATAGGAATAAAGTTTAATTGCCAAATTCTCACTAATATTATATGATTTAGCATTTGTATAGTATTGTTTATCTATTATTTCGTCATCAAATTTACTGCAACTTGCAAAAATTATTAAATAAAATATTAAAATTGAATTTCTCATAATTTTTATTATTAAAAGATTATTTTACTATGTTAAGACCATAAACAATATCAATTCTTTGATTGTTTTTTTTGATTAAAGCATTGTTAGAGTGTAATTACAAATTATTCCATAATAACATCCAGTAAGAAAATTCCTTGTAGATTTTAAGGTTAGCCATGACTAAGAATAATAGCTAAGAAACACTAAACAGCTGTTTTAAATTAAAAAATTATCTTTGTTTGCCGTTTTGTTTTTAAATTCATAACTCCGTCTCCTTTCCACAGGGTAAGTTTTGTTGGTTAAATTCAAAGCGGTTTTTCAGTTTGCAAGACTGAAGAACATATGTTTTGTAACCAAATTTTATGCGTTGTTATTTCAACTACAATTCAATATCAATTTGTTCTACAATTCTAAAATTAAATTTTAGAATATTTGCATACAAGATGCTGATAAAACGCTAATAAAATGCTGAATACAGATATGAGAATATTCTGGAATATTGACGGAGCAAAAGCTTTTTTTGTTTTTGTATCCCAACTTCCTTTTTAATTTTTAAATATATTTAAAATATTTTTATACGGTGTTTTAATGCCTCAAATAGGATTGTCAATATCCTAAATTTTTAATATCTTGAAAAACCAAATTGGCTATCTATAGGCGAATCTCTGCGCTTGAATTATTTTAAGCTCGCAACGTACAAGAGTATGATTTCAGGCTATCCCAGAACTATGGCAAGGTTACTTGATATTAGCACCGATATTGATGAATTTGAGCTTCATTAGTGAAAGGAAAAAAGCAATAACTATGCTCCCGTTATATACAGATGAGATTTTTGTGCTGTTCAGTTGCTCATCTCTTACAATTTCGCTTCTCATCTCAAGGAATTTGTCGTGAGCTCTCATTACAGATTTAAACAGCTCTCTTTTCCCCTGAAGCAAATAGAGTATTGCAGATGCCCCGTCCATAAGCATTCTTATAAAGAGGGTCAGATGCAATCTGTTGCCCGGCAGGTTCTTGTAGAGCATTAAGAGGTTGTTTCTATAGTTATAGTAGAGCTTAACAGGAGAGTCATTCGGGAGGGTTCCTCCACCTACGTGATATACCACAGAGTCCGGATATACCCATACCTGCCATCCGTTAAGCTTTGCCCTCCAGCAGAGATCAATCTCCTCCATATGTGCAAAAAAAGTATCGTCAAACCCTTTGAGAGAGTGAAAGAGAGATGATCTTATCATAAATGCGGCACCCGATGCCCAGAATATCTCCCTGTCCATATTGTATTGCGCACTATCCTTCTCGATATTGGAGAGAATCCTCCCCCTGCAAAAAGGGAATCCGAGAACATCTATATACCCTCCGCAAGCTCCTGCATACTCAAACATATCTCTGTCAAATGCAGATTTTATCTTTGGCATAGATATGCCCACCTTAGGATTTTTATCCATAGCCGTGATAAGGGGTTGTAACCACCCGTCTGTGACCTCAACATCGGAGTTAAGCAGCAGGTAGTACTGGGAATCTATCTGTTCAAGTGCCCTGTTGTAGCCACCTGTGAAACCATAGTTCCTGTTAAATTCTATGAGTGTGAGTGTAGGATGATTTGTTTTAATCCACTCCACAGAGCCGTCATTAGAGCAGTTATCTGCAATGACAATCTCTACATTGGCAATCTTTGTACGCTCTATCAACAGATGAAGAAATCTCTCAAGATAGTGCTTCCCGTTCCAGTTTAATATTACTACGGCAACTTTAGACAACTCTTTTTTTTGTAAATATAGTTATAAAAAGAGTATTAGAGCCTGAACCTGAACCCAAGTTCAAATTTGAATTGAAGCGGCTGTGAGCTTCTTATGCTAAGAGGCTGGTTATTATCAAAATAGTAGGCTACAGACGGATCAAAATAGAGACCGGCAGAGTTGTTTACCTGAAACTCTACCCCAAACCCTCCGTTAACTGACCATTGAAGCCCCTCAATAGATTGCCCGTAAGTTCTTCTTACTCCGCTCTCAAACACTTTGTAATCTGCATAGAGACCCTTCTCTGCTGCTACACCTGTAGATACATAAACCCTTAGGCTCTCCTTGTTGAAGAGATTGTAGTAGAGGTTAAGCGGGACCCCAATGTAGTGAAGTGTCTGCTGAGTCTCCCTTGTCTCATCTCTGGATATTGCATCATAGTGAGAGAAGAGAAGTGTGTAGTTAAGCCCGGTTGCAACCGACAACTTTCCGGTAAGTGGAAACTGAGCCTGTACTCCCAGAGATATTGGCATCAGGAACTTTGTATTTGAGATAACCTCCTGAGGTACATAGGCTTTTTGAATTGTAGAGACCACATTGCTAACAATGTAACCACTCTGGGCCTGGCTTAGTCCCATAAGAGAGACAGAGTTGCTGGCCGTAGATGGAGAGATGTTGGTAGATACTGCCAACAGTGTAGAGCCCTTTCTGTGAGATCTTCTATTGTAATTGTTTTCAAAAAGATAACTCCTGTCGTCTGATTTTTTTGCAGGTGAGCTCTTAGGGGCAACCTCTTTAGCCGGCTCTTTGACAGTCTCCTTTACACTTTCCTGAACTGGCACCCTGGCCGGCTCCTGAGTTGATACCTTGATCGGCTCTTTTACCGGCTCTTGAGCTGATACCTTGATTGTCTCTTTTACCGGCTCTTGAGCTGACACCTTGACCGGCTCTTTAACAGACTCCTTAACACCCTCCTGAACAACAACGCCCGTTTTCTCATATTTGTGCTCCGGTAAAAGCTGTGCAGTTACCTCTGATTTGCTCTCTGTTTTAATGGGATTAACCTCCTGAGCGAGTTTCTCGATTATTGCTTTTTGAGAAGGGGCTGTACTTTCACCTGAGTCCAGGAAGAAGATGAGTGCCAACGATGCAGCGACTGCTGCTGTGCCAATTAATGCTCTTCTCATATAGAGCACTCTTGCACGCTTTCTCTGCGCCAGAGAGGTGGCTATAGAGTTCCACAAGCTGCTGTCGGGCATCTCCAGATGTCCATCCATCAGTTCACGAACTCTTTTATCAAACTCTCTGTTATCCATTCTTATATAATTTCTCTTTATCTATCTTATATCTTCCAGCCTCTCCTGTAACCACACTCTTGCTCTGCTTAGCTGCGACCGTGAGCTCCCCTCGCTTATCTTAAACTCTTTTGCAATCTCCTGGTGGCTGTAGCCCTCAATTGCATACATATTAAATACAGCGCGAAACCCGGCCGGCATCTGTGAGATAAGCCTCAGTAACTCCTGTGATGAAATCTTTCCCAAAACCGTACTCTCAACCGAGAGCTCTCTCCCCACATCACTTAACTCATCTGAAAACTTGAGCACATCTCCTTTTCTCAGTGACATTAAGGCAGTATTTACGAAGATCCGCCTAAGCCACCCCTCAAATGAACCGGTGCCGTTGTAACTGTCAATTTTTTCAAACACTGTGATGAAACCATCGTGCAGGATATCTCTGGCACGCTCCTTATCACCTACGTATCTAATACAAACCGTAAGCATTTTTGGAGAGTACAACTCATAAAGAGTGCGTTGTGCCCTAGGATCCTGTTTTACACAGGCACGTAACAACTCCTTCTCGTCGAGAAATTCCCTTTTTGAAGTTATCATTCACAGTATTTATAAGATGCAAAATAGCAATATTTCGTTGCACCGACAATAAAAAGATTTCAACATTCCGATGAACATTGGATTGATATTTGCAAAGGTAGGATTTTAATTAACTTTGTAACACAATAATAACAGATACAATGTCTCTCTTTTCCAAGATACGAATACCCGGTATTTTTACAATCCTCACTCTTTTTGCCGCTATTTTAGTCAATTCCAACTCTCTATCTGCTCAAACGAAGATCACTCCCGTGAATCTCTCCTACCTTGAGGCTCTCAAAAACTACAATCTTGGAAACACCCCTCTGGCAGAAAAACAGTTTCGTCAAATTGCCGTTATGGACCCGGCAAACGATGCCGCTCATTTCTATCTGGCCAACATTCACCTCTCCCGAAATGAGTATGAAAAGGCTCTGGAACAGATGTTAATGGCTTCACAAAAAGATCCGTCAAACAACTGGTATTTGCAACAACTTGCAACCATATACGACTTTTTAGACAAGCCGGATAAAGCCATTGAGATATATAACAAGCTTAGGGAAGAGAATCCTCTGGACATCGATCTGTATGAAGGATTAATAGAGCTCTATATCCGGCAGAAGGAGTTTGGCAAAGCAGAGGAGGTCCTCTCAGATATTGAGAGATCTATAGGAGTTAATGAGGCTACCGGCCTCACTCGTTATAATCTTATGATATACCAGGGTAAACAGGAGGAGGCGATGAAGTATCTGGTGGAGTTTGATAAGATTTACGGCTCCGTAAGAACCGCTTCCGTTATTGGCGACAACTTTGCTGCCGAACAAAAAGACTCCGTTGCTCAAATCTACTACCTTAAAGCACTGGCTCTTGCCCCGGATTATATGCCCGCAAGCTTTGGTCTTGCAGAGATCTATCGTATTAAAGGGCAATACGATCTCTACTTCGAACGGATGAACCCCTTCCTCTCAAACAGAGAGGTTGACCCCTTTATGAAGGTCTCATATATGAAGCAGATTCTTACAAACATCCGCTTTATCCAGACATTCCTCCCTCAGATAGACACTATGATGCAAAACCTCTACAGTGCACACCCCGAGGATAGCAGTATTGCGTATACCTACTCCCTGTTTCTGGTTCAGAGCGATAAGAGCGGAGAGGCGCTGGGAGTTCTGTTTGATAACCTCCAGAGGTATTACAACTCAAAAGAGGCGCACAGACAGTACCTCTCTCTGATATACTATCTGCAGATGTGGGAGCCGATGGAGAAGAAGAGCGACGAGGCTCTTGCTCTGTTTGTCAACGACACGGATTTCCTTCAATTCAAGGGGATAGCTCAGGTGCAGAGCGGTAAGACCGTGAACTCAATTCTAACTTTTAAGGAGATCCTCCGCTACACAAAGGATAGTGCAACAGTTGTAAATACCCTAACTACCATTGCAGATATGAACTATCGTGCGGGGAATAAAAAAGAGGCCTACAAATATTACCAAAAGACATTAAAGCTGGAGCCGCGTCAACTGCCTGCCCTCAATAATTATGCATACTTTCTTGCCCTTGACGGAAGGGAGCTCAAAAAGGCCTACAAGATGAGTAAGATTACCATAGAGGCGGAGCCGAACAACCCTACCTACCTGGATACATTTGCCTGGATTCTTCACCTGATGGGAAATCACATAGAGGCGAAATCGGTTTTCAAACACGCTATGATATACGGAGGCAAAGAGAGTGCAGAGATGTTGGACCACTATGCAGAGGTTCTGTTTGCCCTTAAAGAGTACGATTTGGCATCCATTTACTGGAGTCAGGCACATAAACTTAATCCCGATCTTGGAATTGAGGAGAAAGCTCGCAAAAGAGAAAAAGAGAAAAAACAGTAGATTAATATGTTAAAAAAAGCTCTTATATTACTTGTTTTTATAACCACGCTATACGGCGGGGTTGAGGCACAGAGTATATCGGAGCAGACCAAAAGAAGAGAGGAGATAGAGAGAGAGATTGCATTTCTGGACAGACAACTTGCCGCCAATAAATCAAAACAGCTTGCCAGCACCAAGGAGCTCAATTTTATTCAAAGAAAGATTACCAACAGAAAAAGGCTCCTCTCACAAATTGAGTCGGAGATTCAAACCATAGATCTCCTCTCTGTTCGTAAGGCAAAAGAGATAGATCTGCTAAACAGCGACCTTTCAAATCTTAAAAAGAGATACTCACATCTGGTTTACAACGCATATAAACACAGAGACAGGACCGTCTGGATTCTCTATGTACTCGCTAGTGACAACCTGGAACAGGGGTACAGAAGGTGGAGTTATCTCAAGAGCTACTCTCAGGCATTAAAGACAAACGCAAAGGCGATAAAAGAGAGGAGTATCCGGCTGAGAGATGAGGTGAAGAGGTTGGGAGATATGCGAATGGAGTCTTTGAAAATGCAAAAAAAGAGGGAGCAGGAGTACAAGTCGCTTGCCCAGGAGGAGAAGAGAGCCAGGGATATTATCTCTCAGCTCTCAAAAAAGGAGCGGGAGTTTAGGGGGCAACTCACAGAGAAGAGAAGGGAGATGGAGAGGCTCAACAGAGAGATAGAGAGGATTCTTGCCGAGGCAGCCAAGGAGAAAAAGAGTGTAGACTATAAGGAGGCGGCGGCAGACAGGGCTCTCTCAGATAAATTCGAGAACAATAAAGGGAGGCTGCCCTGGCCGGTTAAAGAGGGTGTTATCATTGAGCAGTTCGGGCAGCACATACACCCTGTATTCAAAAATATAAAATTACCATTCAACAACGGGGTCAACATCTCTACTACCCTTAATGCCCAAGCAATATGCGTTTTTGATGGTGTCGTAAAGCAGATTCTGGTGATGCCCGGTTATAACCAGTGTGTTCTGGTGCAGCACGGTAACTACTACACCTTCTATACAAAATTAGAGCGGGTTATCGTAAAGAGTGGAGATGCCGTAAAGACAGGTCAGCCGCTTGGAACTCTTGCCGAGGCCGAAGGTAACTCAGTACTCCATTTCCAGCTCTGGAGCGGAACTACAAAACAGAATCCGGAACACTGGATCTCCAGGTAGAGACCCCCTAATATCTAAAACTGCTCCCCCCGATAAACTCCCTCATTACAGAGGTGGGCGGGATAAGTGCAATCTCGGCAGGTTGAAGCTCCTGAATATATGAGAGGAACTTGAGCAGCCGTATACTCTCTGTATAGGCGGGTGAGTTTGCGGGAATGCGGCGAAGAAGAGGTTCTGCATAATATTTGAGCATAGGCAGCTCATAGATGAGCGCAGAGTTGAACATAATATCTGCATTCTCCTGAAAAGGAAAGATGTTGTTTATCTCACCCCTGCGGACGCTTGGCCAACGCATTATCGTGCTCTCCGGTGACATTCCGCGATAGTTACCGTCCCTCACAATCCTTCTTACCAGACGACAGTCTGAGGTAGATATGTTATTGTTCTCGTCAAGCGAGAGCGAGGTGAGTGCAGATGCATAGATCTTGTATATCTTCTCCGGCTCTACCTGAGAGGTTAGCTTGGGATTTAGGCCGTGAATACCCTCCATTATAAGGATATCTTTCTCTCCCAGAGAGAGTTTCTCTCCTGAGTGAACCCTGATTCCCAGAGTAAAGTCAAACCTTGGAATCTCAATTGTCTTCCCCGCAAACAGATCGTTTAGCTGCAGGTTAAGATACTCAACATCCATCGCCTCAAGCACCTCAAAATCCAGATTACCATCCTTATCCAGAGGTGTCTTCTCCCTGTCCACAAAATAGTTGTCCATCTCAATAATCACAGGATTCATCCCCAACACCTTAAGCTGCAACGCCACCCTTTTTGAGGTAGAGGTCTTTCCGCTGCTGGATGGGCCTGCAATAAGTACAAGCTTTACCTGATCTCTCCTTTTGAAGATCTCGTCTGCAATGTCTGCATACTTTCTCTCGTGTAGAGCTTCGGAAATTTGAATAAGCGCTCTTGCGTTGCCTTCATATATAGAGTGGTTAAGCGAACCTACTCCCTTTACTCCCAGAATACTGCACCACTGCGAATACTCCTTAAAGACATCAAAAAGCTTATACTGATAGGGCGAGTGGGTTATCTTGTATGGATTTGTAATTGAGGGAGACCTCAGTAGCAACCCTCTGCTGAAAGACTCAAAATCCCAGGAGGTGATCATACCTGTAGACTCAACCAGCGGACCGTAAAAGTGGTCCGGATATCCATCCAAAAAGTAGACTGTAGTAAAGAACTTCCCCCGGAGTTGATGCAGAAAAGCCTTCTCGGGGCGGTTATTTGCCCGAAACATTCTAAGGGCCTCATCGGTTCGTATCTTTTGTCGGGTAATGGGGTGGTCTGCCTTAATTATCTCCTCCATCCTTCTTTTGATTAGAGAGACCTCCTCCTCACTTAAAGCCACCACTCTCGGTGAGCCGTCGTCGTTGGGCTCCAGCTCCCGAATCTCTGCATACATCCCGTTTTGCAGGTTATAGTCAATTATTAGAGAGTATTGTGGATAGAGCTCCGCTACAGCTTTCTGAAGAACAAAGTTTAGTGAACGTACGTATGTCCTTGCCCCGTCCGGGTGCGAATAGTCTATAAACTGAATATTGTGGAGATTATATATTTGGAAATCAAGCTCTTTCAACTGATTATCTACAATTGCGGCAAGTATCGGCCACTGCAGCTCTATCCCGTTATCCCGTGCCAGAGTTGCAAGTGTTGTACCGGGCTCGCAATGAACTATTTTGTTGAGATTTTCGCAGTATACTTTAATCATATTTAAAATATTTTTGTGACTGGTTATAATGAATCAGATATATCTTCCGGTAACGGAGAGAGGGTTGTTTCTAATCTCCTCCGGAGTTCCGCACGCGATTATCTCTCCTCCGGCTGCTCCTCCCTGTGGTCCCATATCTATTATATAATCTACACTCCGTAAAACATCCAGGTTATGTTCAATAATTAGAACCGTATTTCCCTGGTTGGTTATTGTTTGCAAAACATCCAGCAAAACCCTCACATCTTCGAAGTGGAGGCCGGTTGTAGGTTCGTCCAGAATATAGAGAGAGTTACCGGTCCCTCTCTTTGAGAGCTCTGCAGCCAGCTTTACCCTTTGACTCTCCCCTCCGCTGAGGGTGGTTGAGCTCTGTCCCAGTTTTACATATCCCAGCCCAACCTCCTCCAGTGCTTTAACTCTTTGAACGATGGAGGGCATATGTTCAAAAAAAATCAGGGCCTGAGAGATGGTCATCTCCAAAACATCGTAAATAGATTTACCCCTGTATTTTACCGCCAGAGTATCGGTTGTATATCTCTTCCCGTTACACTCTTTGCAGTGTACGTGAACAGATGGCAGAAAGTTCATCTCTATGATTTGAACTCCGGCACCTTTGCACCCTTCACAACGCCCCCCCTTTACATTAAATGAGAATCTGCCCGGCTTAAAACCCCTTATCTTGGCATCCGGAGTCTCTCCGAATAGCTTTCTTATATCTGCAAATACATTTGTATATGTTGCGGGGTTGCTCCTTGGAGTTCTCCCGATTGGAGATTGGTCTATCTCAATTAGTTTATCTATGTTGTTTATCCCCTTAATCTCTGTATAGGGCAGCGGTTTGTAGAGTGAGCGGTAGAAGTAGTTACTGAGTATTGGCATCAGGGTCTCGTTGATGAGAGAAGATTTTCCGCTCCCGCTCACACCGCTCACCCCTATAAGGCAACCCAGAGGTATCTTTAGATTTACCCCCTTAAGGTTATTCCCGCTCGCTCCAAACAGCTCCAGAAACTTTCCGTTCCCTTTGCGCCTTACCTTTGGAAAATCTATACTCTTCACCCCGCTCATATAGTCCAGTGTAAGAGAGTTGTATGCTGCTATCTCACTTTTTGTCATCTTGGATATATCGCCCGGTGCTCCGCAATAGAGAACCTTTCCACCCTTCTCACCTGCTCCCGGCCCCATATCTACCAGCCAATCTGCAGAGCTTATCATCTCCTGGTCGTGCTCCACAACCATTATTGAGTTACCCTCATCTCTTAATCTCCTGAGTGAGTCAATTAGCTTTATGTTGTCCCTCTGGTGCAGCCCGATACTCGGCTCATCAAGGATATAGAGGACGTTTACCAGCTTTGAACCTATCTGTGTTGCAAGGCGAATTCTCTGGCTCTCTCCTCCGCTGAGCGACCTGGTACTTCGGTCCAGAGAGAGGTAGTTTAACCCCACATCTAAAAGGAAACCGACTCTGTCTGTCAGCTCTTTAATAACATCTCTGGCAATTGTTTTTTGACGGGAGTCCAGCTTTGTATCTAATGTGCGTACCCACTCAAAGAGAACATCCATATCCATTGCAGATATCTGCGAGATATTCATATTATCTATTCTAAAGCTCAGTGACTCCTCCTTTAGCCGCGTCCCTTTGCAAACAGGGCAGAGTATCTCCTCTACAAAACGCTCTTTCTTCTGAATGAGATCGTCGCTGTCTTTCTCGCTCTGTTCAATCATTAAGATAACACCTCCAAAGCTCATCATCTGAGAAGAGGAGTCCCCGCTCACTCTAAAGAGCTCATCTGAGCCATAAATTATTAAATCCAAAGCATCTTCGGGAATATCTTTTATGGCATCGTGAAGCGAAAACTCATACTTCTTTGCAATCCCCTCCAGCTGGCGAAAGAGCAGGGTATCTCTCATCACCCCTAACGGAGTTATCCCTCCGTTTGCAATTGATATCTTATCGTTGGGTATAATCTTGGTGAGGTCTGCCTTATTTATCATTCCCAGCCCTTTGCAGTGAGGGCAGGCCCCCTGTGGAGAGTTAAAAGAGAAGGTGTGTGGGGCAGGCTCGGGATAGGAGATTCCGCTTTGGGGACACATCAGATGTTTGCTAAAGTGTCTTATCTGGCCACTCTGTTCGTCCAGCAGGGCAAGTGAACCTTTTCCGTGATATAGTGCAGATAGTACCGACTCCCTCACCCGCTTCTCTCCCTGAGGTGTTGGGATAAGTTTGTCTACAACCAGCTCAATGAAGTGAGACTTGTATCTGTCCAGAGGTTTTACCGATGTTAGATCGTACACCTGTCCATCTACCCGAACCTGGAGAAATCCTTTTCGGATGAGCCCCTCAAAGAGCTCTTTGTAGTGACCCTTTCTACCCTTTATAAGCGGAGAGAGCAGAAGCGAACGCCTGTCTCTGTACTCATCTATAATAAGAGAGACAATCTGCTCATCGCTGTATCTTATCATCTCAAGACCTGTCACCGGTGAGTATGCCTTTGATGCGCGGGCAAAGAGAAGCCGAATGAAATCATATATCTCAGTTATGGTCCCGACGGTAGATCTGGGATTACGCCCGGTAGTCTTCTGTTCGATTGCAATTATGGGACTAAGGCCTGTAATTGAGTCTACTTCCGGTCTCTCAAGTGCCCCCATAAACTGTCTTGCGTAGGCAGAGAGGGTCTCCATATATCTTCTTTGACCCTCTGCATAGATGGTATCAAAAGCAAGTGAAGATTTACCGCTGCCGCTAAGGCCGGTAATAACAACCAACTTATCTCTGGGTATTGAGACGTCGATGTTTTTCAGGTTATTAACCCTTGCTCCTGTTACCTCAATGCTCATATTATTATCGCTCCCTGAATCCTTTTTTTGGCAACTTCACAATATAGACCCTGTTCTGTTTATTGGTCAGGTTGTTGGCCCGTATCCACTGGTTATACATCTTGAGAAGCTTGAAGTTTGTATCGTGCTTTGCGGCAAAGTCAGACCAGTTCTCTACAGCCCCCTTTACCTCAACTTCGTAATACTCCAGAGGAGGGTAGAGATCCTCCTTGTTTAGGTTAAACCCGTACCTGGCACGATCGTTCAGAATAATTTTAAATGCCAGTGCCCGGAAGACATATCTGCCGGTCTCCTCAACAAATTGTGTGTCGAAATAGCTGTTGTTGCTCTGTTTGGATATCCTGTACCTTACGTTGGTGAAGCCTGTGTTGTAAGATGCTGCTGCCATTGTCCAGGTACCGAACTCTGTGTATGCCTTCTTAAAGTAGGCTGCTGCTGCCCGGGTAGATTTCTCTATGTGATATCTTTCGTCCACCTCATTATCTACAATAAGGCCGTACTCCCTTGCTGTTCCTGCAAGAAATTGCCAGTAACCTGCGGCATTGGCGGGCGAGACCAGCGGCTGAAGCATACTCTCGGCAATACACAGGTAGTAAAAATCTTCCGGGATACCCTCCTGCTTTAAAATATCTTTAATAATACTGCCATATCTGTTGTCCAGCTGCATTATGTAAATCATTGTACCGTGGAAATAGCTCAGGCTGGTAATCTCTCTTGAGAGTGACTCTCGTATATCAAAATAGTGAAGCGGAACCTGCTCATCTGCAAATGAGACCGCCTTTGGCACAGGGGGAATCTTTATATCCTGTGTAAAAGTAGAGTCATTGGCAAAAACGGTTAAGTTACTGGAATCTACATTTGTACAGTAGGATAGCAGCGGAATAAATACAATGAGGAATCTGATTTTAAAAATATTTGTCATAGCTGTTATTATTCGTAGCGAAGAAATGGATTTGAGCTTATCTCTTTTTCTATTGTGGTTACAGGGCCGTGGCCCGGATAAACAGTGTAGTCATCGCCAAGCTTTATAATCTTTCCTAAAAGACTCTCCATAAGCTGGTCATAGTCACCACCGGGAAGATCTGTCCTCCCTATACTGCCGGCAAAGAGAGCATCGCCTGTTATAACAAACTTATCCTCTTCACTATAAAATGATACGCCGCCCCTTGTGTGTCCCGGTGTATGAATCACCTTAAGGTGAGACTCTCCAAAGCTGAGAATATCTCCCTCGTTGAGATCTATTGTATCCAGCGGTGGTTGCTCAATTTTGTATCCGAACATATCGCTGTAATGCAGAGCTCTCTCAAGATGAAGCTTATCTTCCGGGTGAATATAGGTTTTGATATTCCATTTTGAAGCCACATATGCATTTCCCATAATGTGGTCGAAATGACCGTGGGTATTGAGGAGCATAACAGGTTTCAAACCCTGTTCGATGATAAATTTTTCCAGTCTCTCCTTCTCGTTTGCACTGTAACATCCGGGATCTACAATTACACACTCCCCTGTTTGGTCCCACAAGATATAGGTGCACTCTCTCAAATCGTTAAAATAAAATGTTTTAATCTGTATCATCAATAAAATGTTTTAATCATATTAATCTTCCGTTCCGCTTAACATCGGAACAAACTTATAGTCTCCGTGTTCACTTCTGGTAAAATCTTTTTCTGAAACCCTGTCAATTACAACCATTCTCTGGGTTCCGGTACCAATCGGTATCACCATCCTCCCACCTATTGCAAGCTGCCTCAAAAGCTCGTTGGGAATCTCAGGAGCTCCGCAGGTTATTAGAATTCCTTTGAAGGGGGCAAATTGGGGTAACCCGGCAAATCCATCCCCAAAGAAGAGAAGCGGAGTGTGGTACTCAAGCCGGGTAAGGTTTTTTTGTCCCAGCATATATAGTGAGCGCTGTCTCTCTATACTGTAAACCCTCATTCCCATCTGAGCAAGAACTGCTGTCTGGTATGCACATCCTGTACCAATCTCCAGTACTTTTTCGAACTTGCTCACCTTTTCGTTAAGCAGATGGGTCTGCATCGCCACAGTGTAGGGTTGTGATATTGTCTGCTTTGCCCCGATAGGCAGCGGTTTATCCAGATATGCAAGGTGGTCCAGCCCATACTCGACAAAAATATGCCGGGGAACCTTGTACATTGCATCAATAACCTTGGGGTCGAAATCGAATTTGGCCGAAAGTTGTGCTAAAAGCTGTTTACGCCGTCCTTTGTGTTGTAAAGTGTCTAACATGTGGCAAAATTAAGAAAATCTTTTAGTAATTTTGCAGAGAGCAGATGCTTGTATCGAGACAAAAATTTATTATTATGCATATCGCAATAGCAGGAAATATAGGTAGTGGAAAGACCACTCTAACAAAATTACTTTCAAAACATTATAACTGGGAAGCCAAATACGAAGAGGTGGAGAATAACCCATACCTTTCAGATTTCTATAACGATATGCAGAGGTGGAGTTTTAATCTGCAGATCTATTTTCTCAAGGAGCGCTTTAAAGGTATTGTTGACATCCAGAGAGAGAGTACCAGCGTCATTCAGGATAGGACTATATACGAAGATGCCAGAATATTTGCACCAAATCTGCACAGTATGGGGCTTATGAGTACTCGTGATTTCGAGAACTACAACTCCCTCTTTAACCTTATGCTCTCACTTGTCAAAGGGCCGGATCTTCTTATCTACCTTAGGTCCTCTATTCCAAACCTGGTCTCTCAGATTCACAAAAGAGGGCGTGATTACGAAAGCGGAATCCGTATTGACTACCTCTCTGGTTTAAACGAAAGATATGAGAAGTGGATATCGGAGTATAAAGACGGCAAAATTCTTATCGTGGATGTAGACGACGTAAAGTATGAAGACCGTCAGGAGGATCTGAGCCTTGTTATTGACCGTATTGATGCTCAACTCTACGGGTTGTTCTAGTTAACAACCTACTTTAGAAGCCCTGTGTGCTCGCGAATCTCCTGCTTTGCCAGTTTCCAGCGGGGAATATCAATTTTTGGGCCTATAACCTCAACAACCTTTGCTGCCACTATTGAACCTACATCTCCACACTCCTTTAGTGAGAGACCGTGTGCGTGGGCAAAGAGGAAACCTGCTGCATAGGTATCGCCCGCCCCTGTTGCATCTATTGTATCTGCAGGCCAGGCCTCTATGTAGTGATACTCATCTCCGCTTTTAATCATAGAGCCATCTTTTCCTATCTTTACCACTGCAATTTTGCAAATCTTCGCAATCTCGTCAAGAGCCTCACGCGGAGGTTTCTTTGCAAAAACCTGAGCCTCAGTTTCATTCGCAAATACTATATCTACATATTTCGCTATGATATCGTGCAGAAAGGCATCGTTGCTCTCAACCACGTTGTAGCTTGCCATATCAATTGAGATAATCATCCCGGCCTCCCTGGCCAGCTCCACTGCTCGGCGAACCAAGTCTTGATTCTGAACAAGATATCCCTCAATGTGAAAATAGTCATACCCCTTAAAATGCTCAGGAGTAAGATCTTCGGGGCCCAGCTCTATAGCCGCACCCAGATACACTGCAAAAGTTCTCTCTGCATTTGGTGCGGTGATAAATACCATTGCTCTTCCGGAGGCTGCCGTACCTTTAAGAAGTGTAGATTTAATTCCGTTTCGTGCCAGATCTGACTTAAAGAGTGAGCCAAGTTCGTCGTCACCCACTTTGCCGATAAATGTTGAGGGCATACCCAGCACAGCGGTAGCCGTTATTGTGTTTGCGGCAGAGCCTCCTGCTACATACTGCACACCCATCGGCTTAAGTGTTTGCCAAATCTTCTCTCCGGTCTCACGGTCTACGTGCTGCATACTCCCCTTTGGCAGATGATAAAAATCCAGAAGCGTATCATCCTCAAGGACTGCAAGTATATCTGTTAGGGCGTTCCCTATTCCTAAAATTGATTTCACGGATTATATAATTTAAATATTTTTTGCTCTTTTAACAGCCTCTTTTGCCAGCACCTCCATAGAGTTGACCAGCACAGCCTCTATATCTGACCCCAGAAGTACAATAGGAATCTCTGTACAACCTGCAATAATAACATCTGCCCCCCTCTCAATAAGCAGTTTTGCGGCTTTTATAATCAGCTGTTTAGGTGCCCTTTTAAACCCTGCCTTGATCCCCTTTTTACCGTAAACAGCCTCCATCACCAACTCCTGCTGCTCCCGGGGTGTGGGTATAACAGGTTCAATGTCATAATCAAGAAGGCTTCTCTGGTAGAGGGATGTGTTTATTGTTCCGGTTGTGGCCAATATTCCGACCTTGATTCTCCCGGTAATACCTGCATCTCTTTTACCGGATATAAATTGCGAGGTAAGGGCGATCATATCCAGAATAGGTATTGAAATATGCGGTTCAATCTCTTTAATATAGTAGTGAGCTGTATTGCAGGCTATCAGAATCATATCTGCCCCGGCCCTCTCTAACTTTTGCGCACCCTCTATTAGTAACGGCAGAGGAGACTCCTCATTATAAACTATGTGCATAGTTCTGTCCGGGATAAGAGGATTGTTGTATATAATTACCGGAATATGGTCCTGATCTTTTGAGGCGGGAGTGTTTTTTATGATAAGGTTAAAGAGGTGTAGAGTGGCTTCAGGCCCCATTCCTCCTAATATTCCAATACTCTTGATCTTTTTCATAGGCACAAAGTTCTTATTTTTTTGTAGGTTTGCAAAAATTTTAAAATAGATGACAATCTGTTACTCATTGGCCGATTTTCAACAAGCACTCTCTTTAATTCCAAATAATTACAAGATCGGCTTTGTACCCACAATGGGGGCTTTACACAAAGGACATATATCTCTGGTAGAGAAGGCCCTTACCATATCGGACACAGTAATAGTGAGCATCTTTGTAAACCCTACCCAATTCAACAATCCCGGCGACCTGGCCGTTTATCCCCGCACTGTAGAAGAGGATTGCAAAAAGCTTAGGGAGGCAGGTGCCTCACTAGTATTTATCCCCTCTGTTAAAGATATATATCCCGGAGATGATACCAGAAGCATCTCTCTTGGAGGGCTGGATTTAACCGGAGAGGGACCTCGCAGGCCCGGGCACTTTAAGGGGGTAGCCCAGGTGGTGACTCTCCTTTTTGATATTGTAAAACCGACATACGCTCTCTTTGGGGAGAAAGATTTCCAGCAACTCTCCATAATTCGATTTTTTACCGGGGAGCTAAACTACCCGATCGAGATAATATCCTGCCCGACAGTAAGAGAGAGTGACGGCCTTGCAATGAGTTCAAGGAATGTGCTCCTTAACGCAAAGCAGAGAGAGGCTGCCCCACACATCTACAAAACCCTTAAAAAGGCTCAGGAGATAGCATCGGCACAAATTTTGCCCGGCAGTAAAGAGGTTATCACCCCCGTAATGCTCTCTCGTTGGGTAGAGGAGGAGATAAATTCGCACCCATTATTGAAAACAGAGTATGCAGAAGTTGTAAATTCCCTAACTTTACAGCTTGTTCAAAATTGGGAGGATGCAAGGGATATACAGTTATGTGTTGCTGTAAATGTAGATCCGGTGAGACTTATAGACAATATTAAATTGAAGCAGACATTATAAAACTGAAGTGAGATGCAATTGGAGATAATGAAGTCCAAAATTCACAGAGCCCGTGTAACTGAGGCTAATCTTAATTACATTGGCAGTGTAACTATTGACCAGGATCTTATAGAGGCGGCAGGGCTTTTCCCAAATGAGAAGGTCTCTATTGTAAACATAAATAACGGAGAGAGAATTGAGACTTATGTTATAAACGGAGTGAGAGGAAGTGGAAAAATAGGAATCAACGGTGCCGCAGCTCATAAATTTTCTCCCGGAGATCTTGTTATAATAATGGCATATGCATTGATGAGCCCCGAAGAGGCAGCCGGGTTTAAACCCTCGGTCATCTTCCCGGATTCAAATACCAATAAACTTGTTTAATGCAAAACAGATCCATCTTAAAAAGAGTTTACTCTGCCCTGAAGTATTTTATTCTTTTAGCAGTAGCAGGCATTTTACTCTGGGTATCCTTCAAGGGGGTACACTGGAGCGACTTTAAAGCCGGGTTGCTAAGTACAGATTTCAGATGGATTGCTGTCTCTATGTTGGTGAGCATATTTGTATTCTGGCTTCGTGCTTTAAGATGGAGGCTAATTATGCTTCCCCTTGGTTTTAGAATAAAGAGGAGAGATGCCTGGGACGGAGTCAATATCGGGTACATAACAAATTTTGCCGTGCCTCGTGCCGGGGAGTTTGCCAGGTGCGGCGTTATTACAAAAAAGACCGGGCTGCCATTTGAAACTGTAGCCGGAACCGTTGTGCTGGAGAGGAGCGTAGATCTTATATCTCTGGGCGCAATAACGCTTGCTGTAATAGTGCTTGAATGGAAAAAATTCGGTAATTTTATTAATAAAGAGATTGTTGGTACACTAGATAACAAGCTCTCCGCAAATCTGACCTGGGTAGCAGCTGCAATCATTGTCTCTTTTGTTGTTTTTCTCTATATCATCTACCGTTTTCGTGAGAGGCACCCGATATTTCGCAGGATCACAGATATTGCCAAAGGGGTTATCTCAGGGGTTATGTCCGGATTCCGAATGCCTCAAAAGTGGTTGTTTCTACTTTATACTGCAACTATATGGTTCTGCTACTGGCTTATGAGCTATACAACCATTCTTGCATTCCCTGCAGTTGAGGGGCTCACTGCTGTAGATGCGCTCTTTCTCACAGTAATCGGTGGTTTTGGCTGGGTTATTCCGGTTCAGGGTGGTATAGGTGCCTATCACTTTATTATCTCTCTGGCACTGGCTTCTATTTATGGAATTG
>Ga0351883_1050_pt1 | contig 38212 bp, 29 predicted proteins | sample BONcelFGM3001F14_FD_206772 | JGI IMG/M metagenome (GOLD analysis project Ga0351883, IMG submission 206772) | Enriched cells from coal bed in the Powder River Basin, Montana, United States - BONCAT cells FGM rep3 HSBNCT.FGM.300.1.F14 ...
TTAATTAAAAAAGGATTTGGAATTGCCGCATTTCTTATCATTCTCGTGCTGATCGTTACGGGTATCAGAATGGCGATGAGTATCTCTTTATTACCAGCGGGTAAGACTTTCAGAAATTCGTTGCTTGGGTTAATCTGGCTTCCGGTTGCACTTGGATTTATATTTCAAAATACTGCCTACGCGATATTGGGCGGTGTTACCGGATATCAATCTGCTCACTGGCTTCAGGGAGTGCTTGGAAAAACAGGAACTGCCATTGGATTGCTTTTTACTTTGGTTGCCATTCTTGCGCTGGCTTTCAATATGCCGCTTGAGTTACCGAAAAGGCCTGCTGATCCCGGTGAAGAAGATGAAACAGACAGCGCAAATGTCAAAGATTTTGCCTTTCCAAACAGTAAGAAAAACAGCCAGAATGTAATTCTGGAAGACAAATACAACACTGTAGAGTTTTCGGTTGATCATGGTGAAAATGATCTAAACAATCCGGCAAAACCAACTGGAGAGAAAAATATTCCGGAAAAGCCTGTTTCAGATAACGGTTTCGAGAAAATATCTTATACCCCTGAGCCTGTAAAACCTGTTGCCGATGTTGAGTTTACTATTGAAAATCAGGCCATTGAAAAAGAGACTGTCACCAGCGATCAATTGCCCCGATTCACTATTGATACTGAATTTGACCCGACCCTTGAACTTCCCAACTACCAGTATCCCACGCTTGATTTGCTCGATGATTATGGCAGTGGCGCAAACATCTCGGTTCAGAAAGATGAGCTTGAAACCAATAAAAACCGCATTGTTGACACATTAGCCAATTATAGTATTCAGATTGATAAGATTAAAGCAACCATTGGTCCTACGGTTACTCTTTACGAAATTATTCCTGCTCCAGGTGTCAGAATTTCGAAAATAAAGAACCTTGAAGACGACATTGCTCTTAGCCTTGCTGCTATGGGCATTCGTATCATTGCACCTATCCCTGGCAAAGGAACAATTGGCATCGAGGTTCCTAACCTGAAACCTGAAATAGTATCGATGAAATCAATCATGGGTTCTGAGAGATTCATGGATTCACGCTATGAATTGCCTTTTGCTATGGGAAAAACCATACAAAACGAACCTTACATTGCCGACCTAACCAAAATGCCTCACATCCTGATGGCTGGTGCTACAGGGCAAGGAAAGTCGGTAGGACTAAATGCCATTATCACATCAATTTTATACAGGAAACATCCTGCACAGGTTAAATTTGTGATGATAGATCCGAAGAAAGTGGAATTGACTCTGTTTTCCAAGATAGAACGCCATTTTCTGGCTAAACTGCCCGATTCGGAAGAAGCCATTATTACCGACACCCGAAAAGTAGTGAGAACGCTGAATTCGCTCAACATTGAGATGGATAACAGATATGACCTGCTCAAGGATGCGCAGGTCAGGAACATAAAGGAATACAATGTAAGGTTTGTTGAGCGCAAGCTGAATCCGTTGAATGGACATCGTTTTCTTCCGTATCTGATTGTGGTGATTGATGAGTTTGCAGATTTGATTATGACTGCCGGCAAAGAAATTGAAGCGCCGCTTACCCGTCTGGCTCAGCTGGCGCGTGCCATCGGCATTCATCTTGTAATTGCAACACAACGACCTTCGGTAAATATCATTACAGGAACCATCAAAGCAAACTTCCCGGCGCGTATTGCATTCAGGGTTATTTCAAAGATTGACTCCAGAACCATTCTCGATACCGGTGGAGCCGATCAGCTTGTCGGACGTGGCGATATGCTTCTTTCTACAGGAAGTGACCTCATCAGGCTGCAATGTGCTTTTGTTGACACACACGAAGTTGAAAAAGTAACTGAATTTATCGGTTCGCAGAGGGCTTACCCCGATGCCTATAATCTGCCTGAATTTGCAGATGAACAGGATACAAAAGAAGTTGAATTTGATCCCTCCGAAAGAGATGAATTGTTCGAAGATGCTGCCAGACTGATTGTTCAAACCCAGCAGGGAAGTACTTCGTTGCTTCAGCGCAAACTTAAGCTTGGATACAACCGTGCCGGACGAATAATAGACCAATTGGAATCTGCCGGAATTGTCGGCCCGTTCGAAGGAAGTAAAGCCAGAGAAGTAAAAGTTGCCAATGAGATGGCTTTGGAACAGTTTTTGAAAGACATCAACTCTGACCACAGGGGTAATAATATCCCTTATTAAAACCAATTTACATGAAAAACCTGATTCTATCTGCATTTATAATCCTTTTGGCTGTAACTGTATCTGGCCAGACCGATAAAAAAGCACGAACAATACTTGACGAAGTTTCTGCCAAAACAAAATCTTACAAAACAATTAAGATTGATTTTACATATAAAATGGAAAATCCTGCGCAAAAAATCAGTGAAAGTTTCAATGGAACCCTTATTTCAAAGGGAGATAGTTACAAACTTTCCTTCTCGGGACAGGAAGTTATAAGTGATGGAAAAACAGTGTGGACTTTCCTGAAAGATGCAAACGAAGTGCAGATCAATGAAGCTACCAAAGACGAAGACAGCTTCACTCCTACCAATCTGCTCTCAACTTACAATGAAAATTTCAAAGCAAAACTTCTACAGGAAACTGCCAAACAATACATTGTTGAACTAACTCCAATACAAAAAAAGAATTTCAATAAAGTTAAGGTAAGCATTGACAAGACAAAGAAAATCGTCAATAGTCTGACAATTTTTGACAAAAACGGAAGTTCCTATACCTATACTGTCAACAAGTTTGATACAGATACTCCATTTAAAGACAGCATGTTCAGTTTCAGGGCAGCAGACCATCCCGGTGTCGAAGAAATTGACATGCGGTAAATATGGAAACATCAAAAACAAAATGAAAACGGACCTCATACGGGGTCCGATTTTTTTTGGGGTATTCAACAATTTAGCAGCTTATACGTTCTGTAGTTGTAAAAATCTACCCACATTTAAATAAAGCCGATGAACTCTTTATACAATTTCACGCTGATTCTGCATTCATGGAACCGCTGGATTATTTTAATTGCCGGACTTCTGGCAATAATTCTGGCAATTTTTGCACTGGTCAACAAGCAAGGATATTCGAAAACAAACAAAATAACTTCACTTGTTTTTATAAGCAGTCTTCATTTTCAATTGGTGATAGGAATTCTGCTGTATTTTGTTCTCAGTCCAATTACACTTGAGGCATTAAGCAATTTTGGGGCAGCAATGAAAAATTCCGACATCCGCTATTGGGCAGTTGAACATTCCTTTGTGAATATAATTGCGATAATAGTTGCTCAGGTTGGAAGTATTGTAGTCAGACGAAAATCAACAGATCCTAAAAAACACAAAGCAACCCTGATATGGTTCGGCATATCCATCGTTCTGATTATAGCTATGATTCCAATGGGAATGATGGGTGTTTCAAGACCCTGGTTCAGGTTCTGATCAGTTCAGTTCCAAAAATCAGTCAGACAAATATCGTGACATTATCCTGAAGAGGTTTTGTTTGGAAATTGGTTTGGCGATATAATTGTCGCATCCGGCTTCAATGGCCCGCATTCTATCGTTTGATAAAGCGTAAGCAGTCTGGGCAATTACAGGCAAAGACGGAAAAAGTTGCTTTATACGTGCAGTAGCGTCAAATCCATCCATTATTGGCATTTTCATATCCATTAGAATAAGATCAACTTTCTGTTTTTCAACGATTTCAATAGCTTGCTTCCCATTAATTGCCCTGATTATATTACTGCCTGTATTTCTAAGAAAAAGGTGTAAAAGTGTATAATTGGCCTCTTCGTCTTCTGCAATCAGAATGGTCTTGCCCTGCCAGCTGAAGATGGTATTCGCTTCTTCTGCAATGGTGTTTGATAAACCAATGTCCAGATCATCAACAGAAAGATAAGGCAAAGTAAACCGGAAAGTTGATCCCTCTCCCCATGAAGATTCAACCCAGATTTCACCGCCCATCTGCTCGACAAGCGCTTTCGAAATGGCCAGCCCTAAACCGGTGCCACCTTTATCGCGTGCAACAGTATTGTTTACCTGCCGGAATCTTTCAAATATCAGCTTTTGAAATTCAGGAGCAATTCCTACTCCGGTGTCAGTAACGTAAAACTCAATATAATCTTTTTTATGGCTAAAGCCGAAGGTAATACTACCATCAGAGGTAAACTTCAGCGCATTACTGATCAGGTTTATCAATATCTGTTTTAGCCTGATCTCATCTGCAACAATTGTAAGATCGACTCTGTCTGTTAATTCGGGAGAGCCAAGCAAAACCTTTCCGTTAACACTGCTGACTGTTAAATTGTAAACATCGGTTAATATGCTTAACAAACTGACTTTGCCTGAAGAAATGGTAAGCTGGCCAGCTTCAATTTTCGAAATATCAATAATATCATTGATCAAAGCAAGTAACTGCTTTGAACAGGAATTAATAATATCAATATAACTGACCATTTCTTCATAATGAAGATTAGGTGTTTGAAGCAGTTCGGCAAATCCAAGGATCCCATTCATGGGTGTACGGATCTCATGACTCATATTGGCCAGGAAAGCGGATTTAAGTTTGTCAGATTCTTCAGCCTTGATTTTAGCAATTTTCAGCTCTTCGTTAATGCTGAGTATCTGCTGATTACTTGCAACCAACAATTCATTCTGAACGGAAAAATCCTTATTTAGCGCCTGATATTCAAGGTTTAAAAGATTTAACCGCGCATTGAATTCCTGCAGTTTTATTTCAGCCTCCTTCCGTTCATTGATATCACGCCAGGTTGTATAAAGTATCTCTTTTCCGGCAAGATCAATCTGAGTTAACATTACTTCAACCCAAAATTCAGAATTATCAGCTTTCCGATGCACCCATTCAAACCTATGAAATCCTTTTTCTCTGGCATTCTGAATCATTATCGCCGCCTTTTCAACTGAAGGCATGCCATCTGGCTGGTAATCCGGTGACAACGCAAACGGAGTTTTATTTATTACATCCTTACGATTTGCGCCGAGCATTCTTAAAGCTGCATCATTGAAATCGACAAATTTTTCATCTTCGACAATAAGGTTTGCATCTTCGCTGGCTTCAAATAATCTTCTGAAACGCTTTTCACTTTCCAGCAATTGTTCTTCAACCATTCGCCGGTCTGAGATATCAGTGATAAAACCTTCCAGAGCAACCACTGCACCGGATTCATCATAAACACCGCACCCTTGCTCCCAAACCCATTTTGATTTGCCTGATGCAGTTACAATAACATATTCAGCATTAAATGTGTTCTTTTCGTTTATACAATCACTCCATTTTATCCGCAATTTTTCTCTATCTTCCGGATGTATTAAATCATTGAATGAGAGCACTTTATTGTTAAGAATATCTTCGGGAAGGTATCCTGTAAGGTCATAAACACCCTGACTTACAAAAACCATAGTCCATTCGGAATCATAAAGACAGCGGTACGCCATTCCGGGAAGGTTTCCCATAAGCGTAGTCATCATACGATGCGTTTCAGTAAATTGAAGTTCGCTCTTCTTCTTGTAAGTAACATCTGTTACTGTACCTGAGATCCGGGATGGTAAACCATTTTCGCGACGCTCTGAAATCCGTCCTCTGATCAATAGCCAGCGATATACACCAGATTTATCTTTAACCCTGAACTCTAATTCGAGTGCGGGTACCTTACCTGCTTCGTGCTTTCTGAATTGTTTATATGCATACAAACGATCATCCACATGTGTGATATTCTTCCATTTTTCAAGAGAAAAAGGGAAAAACTCTTCATCTGTATATCCCAATCTGCTGGACATGGATGAATCAATATAGAAATCTCTGGTTTCAATTATCCAGTCCCACAATACAGCATCAGCACTTTCAATGGCAATATTTAATCGTTCCTGGGTTAATCTGAGAATATCATCTACTCTTTTTCTTTCAGCAATATCACGAGCCTGAATAACCACATTCATGGCTTTTACTGAAAGTTGATTGGCAATCACAAAAAGACTCTCAGCTATTTTCTGAAACTGACCCGACGACATGCGCGTAACTTCTTTGAGAGCTTCGCGGTATTGCACTTCACCAACTTCAATTTCGCGGGCGTATGATATCATGCTCTCAATATCAGCATCAACATCTAAAACCTGACCAATCAGCCAGTTTGCAATATGCTTTTCGCCAATACTGATACTTGCTCCTGCATCCCAAAGACCAGCGCTTAAACATGTCTGAACAATTGGTCCCGATGGATTTCTCCGCCCTACAACTGCATCTGAATGGAGACAATTGACAATTCCTTTCTCAGATTTCCTTATCGTACTGCATAGTTTACAAAAGTTGCTTGGTTTGGTGATGGGTACGCCATTTGCATCAGTAATTACAGATGCAACACCTGTGGCTGATGAGAATGCATCCTGTATCTGCTGAATTTCAGCAAGGTCAAATAAATCAGAAAACTGAAGAATTTCAGAATCCTCCCCGGGGCTGGTTAGAGATAGTATTCTCTTGCTCAGATCTCGCTGACTGTTTTGTAATTCTTCTTCGAAAATTTTACGGTTGCTTATGTCTCGAACTACTGCAAGAACCATTGTTTTTCCTGAGTGCTGGTAGCTGGTCAGTGAAACTTCTGCCCAGAAGATATCACCATACTTCTTTTTGGCTCTCCAGTCAAATTGCTGAGAACCATTAAGAACAGTCTTTTCAATCCATGCAATAGCATCATCATTTGAATACGGAAATATCCCAAGGCACAAATCACCTATATTATGGGTCAGAAGCTCTTCAACTGATGCATAACCATAGAGATCAGCGGCACGTTTGTTGGCTTCAATCAGATTTCCGGATGGATACTGATGAATAAAAATGGCTTCATTCGAGGCGTTAAATATTGCCCTGTAGCGAAGTGCAGCTTCTGTTGCACTATCGATGGGTGAGATATGAGTGAGAAACACAACATTTATCAGATACTCTGTGTCCTGACCATTTTTGTGTGTGCTTACAAAAATATCAACCGGAACTGAATTCCCCGATTTCGAATAAATTACATTATGAAATCGCCCCCTTTTTCCTGCAATAACCTGACTTACAATATCTTCAGAAAAATATAACTGCAATGAATCTCCCGTTTCCGGAAAAAAATAATCCGAAACAACCTCTGAATCGAAAAATGTTTTGCAGATAATCAGGTTCTTGTCAATTAACAAATCGAACCTGTTTCTACCCATTTCCAGATTGTTTTCTGTGCTTGTCTGTCCGGAGTTAAACATTTCAAAATCAGCTAATATTTTTACTTGTGAAGTAAATCTCACCGAAAGTACAAAAAACAATTAAGTAAAATGGAATGGAGAGGCATTATAATAAAAAAAAGAATCGAAAGATGATCAATAATAACGGAAGACTGAACTGCAAAGACTTTACCAACCACGGCCCGAATGCAATTTTAAAAAATTAAACCACCTAAAATCACTCAAATGCATCAGGTACTTTATCTCCCGGCAGTCAGCCTCCGTTATTTTTCTCAGATATTTCAAAAAACTATAAATCATCTTACCAATCAAAAAATAAGAAAGTTCCGGGTATCTGAACTGAAACTTGCTTATTTATAGAAAAATCTATTTAGTGTATCACATACACTAACAGATTGCAAAAATACCAGATTTTTTATTTGGCTCCACAAAATCGGAAATTAAATTTTAAATATTTCTATCAGACTAATAATGTGTGACTTATAAGCCAACAATAAAATATAGATAAATCAGGGGATAAATATTATATGAAATCTGCCGAAGATTCGGTAAAGTGTATAACAAACACGTATTAATCAATTACTTCAAAAAACTCCCATAAACTTGTTATACTATTAAATTGCAGTATATTTACACCTTTAAAAAAAAACCGTTAACAGGTTTGCCATATTAAAGTCAGATTATGCTTGATGAAAAACAAAATTCAGGGCTAAACTTTCATGTTTCGGTTGACTGTGTGGTTTTTGGTTTTGAATTTGGAAAATTAAATGTTCTGCTTCTTGAGCGTAAGATGCTTTTTGAAGGCGTTGAATTCAAAGACCTGAAGCTTCCGGGTGATCTGGTAAGAAAGGATGAAGACCTTGATACTGCAGCTGCACGTGTTCTCAAAGAATTAACCGGATTAGACAACATTTACCTGAGGCAATTTGCAGCCATCGGAACACCCGACAGGCTTTACAGGATGGAACGTGATATGGAATGGCTGCGTCAGATCGGACATCCTGAAGAAGTGGTTGTTACTGTGGCCTATTATTCTCTCATCAACATTGATCAGGACAAAATCAACAGATTTGAACTTCAGGAAGATGTAAAGTGGCATCCGGTTTCACAAATCAAGGAGCTGGCTTTTGATCATATGGAAATCTTCAACGATGCCCTGAAAGCTTTGAGAGATGAACTAAGATTCAATCCAATCGGATTCGAATTATTGCCTTCAAAGTTCACTTTAAGCCAGTTACAGAAACTTTACGAAGTAATTCTTGGTTCAACTCTTGACAAAAGAAACTTTCGCAAAAAAGTTTCCAATATGCCTTATGTTATTCCTATTAACGAAAAAGAAAAGGGTGTTTCACACAAACCAGCGCAGTATTACATTTTCAGTAAAAAGGTTTATGAGAAAACGAGAAAGAGTTCTCTTGATTTCTTCGTATAACAACTTTTTTATAATGAAGGATTCCGAAATATTCTGCCCAACATTTCCCTGTTAATTTCGTTATTAAAATTCCAGTTATCCTTTTTCTCATGCATCTGATCGAACCTTTCTATTCCTGGAGGAACCTCTACATAGCTTCTGAAGACATCAGATCGCCTTTTTATGGCCGTCAATATAGTGATAGTGAATGCATAAACTCAGTTTACAATTATTACATTAATCCTCAGTGGGATGAAATGGGATCTGCAACATTGTACTTAAAACTTTTGTATGCTGAGTACCCTGCGGGATTTTGTGTAATTGAATTTTTAGGCGAATGGAATGATCTGCTGTACAACGACATTATGTATCTGAAACGTAATGTGATTGAACCTTTGAACGATGAAGGCATCAATAAGTTTATACTCATTGGTGAAAATATTCTCAATTTCCATGCTGACGATGACTCTTATTATCAGGAGTGGTTTGATGAAATGGAAGATGGATGGATTGCGTGTATTAATTTCAGAGAGCATGTACTTGAAGAAATCAAGGATCGCCGCCTTGATTATTATATGGCAACCGGAGGCAGATTGAATGAACTCAACTGGAGAACGCTCAATCCCCGTCAGTTGTTTGCTGTTGTAAATGACATTATCACCAAAAGATTATCGGCCTGACACGAATGATAAAATGTCTTTCAATAAAGATATCAGGAAAAGTTCAGGGAGTGGGTTTTCGCTACTTTGCACTTGATGCTGCCCGGAAAACCGGCATAAACGGTTATGTAAGAAATGAAACCGATGGAACAGTTTTTATTGAAGCAGAAGGAACTCAGGAACAACTCGATATTTTTATTTCGCTTTGCAGAAAAGGACCGGGAAGGTCGATGGTAACAAATATTGTATATCAAAGCAGCCCGGTCATGGGCCACAATTCATTCATAATCAGATAAAATGTTCGAACTGAGATGTGTATTTTCTTTCAGTTTGAAACTCAAATTGCTGTTGCCCTAAGCATTTCTCTTTTTCCGGGAGGGCCGGGTAAACGCTCAACGCGAAAACCTGAAGACTGTAAGATTCTTCTCACCTCACCTCTTGCGCTATAGGTAACCAACACTCCGCCTGTAGTCATGCTTTCTCTTATCATTTGAAAAATATCGGGTGTCCAGAGTTCAGGTTCAACCTCGGGTGAGAATGCATCAAAATAAACCAGATTAAAAGCAGATTCAGGAGAAAGCCCGGACTGAAGCTTACACAAATACTTCCGGAATAAAAACCAGGGATTGATTTTCATCAGCTCACCATCTGCAGCTTTATGCATTGTAATAAAATCAGAAGAATGGCCAATTAAAAGATCCGTTTCAGTATAATTTAGTCCTGAAGCAATATCAAGAGACAAAGGGAAAGGCTCATAAGCAGTGTATAATGTTCTGATTTTTAGTTGAGTTGAGGCTTCAAGCGTAAGTAAAGCATTAAGTCCGGTACCAAAACCCACCTCCAGGACAGAAAGGTTATCGAAGCGCTCCGAAGCCAATGAAAATCCGGCCCGGATAAAAACATGCATTGATTCCTGAATGGCACCATGAATAGAGTGATAGTGCTCCCTTACTCCACTATTAAACAGAGTGTGTGAACCATCTTCGGTCAATACTTTTTCAATTTCAGTCATATAATTATCTGTTGTGCCTGAGGTTAATCCCAACAACCCTGCCGGGCATTTCTATATTGCCAAGGGCTTGCGAAAACGGAAGTCTGTGATAGGAAATTGTGCTGCCTGATGCCACATACAATTGATTATTCAATTCGTCGAATGCTATGCTGCCGGGTTCCTGAACAGCGGTGTAAAGGGTTGCACTTCCGGTTTGGGGACGGTACCACCAGATTTCATTTCCCGATGAAATAAAGTAATGATCTTTTCCTGAACCAATTACGATGTCACAATTGTCAAATACAAAATCCTTTAGCTTTACGAAGGTACTGTTCTCAATAGTAAACTCAAAGACTGCTGGCTTGGTTGCCTGATCAGTAAATACCAGAACAGAGCCTGAATTGTAAACCGACAAGTGTTTTACTTTTCCGGATATCTGCAATCTCCTCAGTACAGTACCTCCGGGATAATTAAATACGACCAACTCCTGAAACTGGCTGTTATAAGGTTCAAAAACTGCGATCAGCATGTTCTGATGACTGATAAAATGAGTGAATTCCCCATTTTGAAATTGCAGGCTCCTGAAACTGACTTTCCCAAAACGATCATAACCAACAATAAACCCATCGCGGGTTGAAACAAAAACATCTTTATCATCGGCATACAAACCGCAAAACCAATCCTGAGGAGGATTTACGATTGCCGGAACACTCCAGTTGGCGACTTTTTTATTTATATCCCATGCAATCAGGTCATTAAAAATTCTTCCGGCTGTAAAATGGAGATTGTATTTAGAATTGACTTCACTGCCAAGATGATCACCGGAAAAGCCATATAACTTTGAAGAAGCAGCGTTTAAAGGAGTTTCAAAAACCTCGAAGGCATTGATAATTTCTGCGTTGGCAACAACCGCAATAACAGATTTTAGCTCACGCAAAACTTCAGTAATTCTGATATCTGCCCATTCATTCCATGATGATTGTTTGTCGGAAACTTTTATCTGAATAAAATATTCGCCGTCAACAAGATTAATATCTTCAAGTACAAAATAGTTATTTATCTGATAATCTAGTACGTTAACCGAATAATTAAGCACCGGCAGCACAGGTGAGAACGCTTTGTTTAGCAAAGAGATCTTTATGTTTTCTATCTCCCTGAAATGGCTGATTGATGCTTTGATAAAAATTGTATCACCATAGCCAAATATCTGATTCTGAAACGGATTGCTTATTGTTACGGATGGAGGGGTAATATAGTCATCGCCCTTGCTGCATGAAAAACTCAGCAGCAAGGCAGCAAACGGGAAAATATATCTTTTTAAACTCTGTAACATCTTACAAAAGATTACAACAAATCGGTCCTGATAGTTACAACAATCATTATGGAAACCCGATTGCCAAAATTAGTGAATGCTTTGATTTAAAACCTTAATTAATGAAGTGAACCAAGGAAATGATAGTTTGCCAAAAAACACGAAATTTACCTCAAAACATTTGCAAATAAATAATTTCATACCTTTAACCTTTAAAATATGAACATTATGCTCGGACATGTAAAAATTGAAAAAGTATTATTCCTTGATATTGAAACAGTTCCACAATATTCAACCTTTGATGAGGTACCTGAAAAACTCAGGAAACTGTGGGAGCATAAAGCGATAAAGCTAAAGGAAAAGGAAACGGAAAAACAAAAGGAGAAAGAAGATCTTTCCGTCGAAGAAATGTATCAAAGGGCAGGCATTTACTCTGAATTTGGGAAAATAATCTGTATCTCTGTTGGATTTATTCACAACAATCAGCTGAGAATCAAATCATTTGCAAGCGATAACGAAGCACAACTGCTCAATGATTTCGCAGTTATGCTTCAAAACAACTTCAGCAAGCCAGGAACCCTTTTATGTGCTCACAATGGCAAAGAGTTCGATTTCCCTTATATATCGCGAAGAATGTTAATCAACGGTATAGATCTGCCGCCATTGCTTGATATTGCCGGTAAAAAACCATGGGATATTCAGCATCTGGACACCATGGAACTATGGAAGTTCGGCGATTACAAAAATTATACTTCACTGGCGCTGCTCACTGCAATTTTCAATATACCAACGCCTAAGGATGACATTGACGGAAGTCAGGTTGGGCATGTTTACTGGCACGAAAATGACCTTGCCCGCATCGTTACCTATTGTCAGAAAGATGTTGTTGCAATTGCACAACTATTACTCAGGTACAAAGGGATGTCTTTAATTGAAGAAAAAGATATCATTTTCACCTGAACCCTAGTGTTAATTTTTGCAAATATTTGAATCTGCTCATTGTAAGTGAGCTGCGAATTCATACTTTTGCGCTTCATAATAAAACCAGTAATAATGAAACGAATCATTTCAACCACCTCCTTGCTGATTCTGGCGCTTTTCGCCATAAGCTTAAATGCATCAGCACAGAAAAGCAAAAAGGACAAAAAAAGCAAAACCATAACCGAGACCCCTGCAGCAGTTCAAATTCTGACCCGCCAGGATTCCATCAGCTATATGATTGGCAGAGATATCGGAAGAAACATGAAAACCAATGGCATTGAGGTTTCTGCTGACATTATGTTCAACGGGCTTAAGGATGGGCTTAATGCTATTGATACAGTAATGACTGATGAAGTAACAGATGCTTTAATGATGTCATTGCAAATGGAAATGATGGCAAAGCAACAGCAAAAATCAGAAGTTTCAAATTCTGAAGCCAAACAGGCCGGAGCTGCATTTCTTGCTGCAAACAAAACAAAAGCCGGTGTTATTGAAACTCCAAGCGGTCTGCAGTACAGAGTTATTACCGAAGGTGTGGGTGAAAATCCAAAACCGGAAGATGTTGTTGAAGTACATTATACAGGGAAATTAATTGACGGAACAGTATTCGACTCTTCGGTTGAACGTGGCGAATCTATTAAATTTCCATTAAACGGAGTAATTGCAGGATGGACAGAAGGCGTTCAATTGATGAAACCAGGAGCGAAATATGAATTTGTCATCCCTTCTGAACTTGCTTATGGTGAAAGAGGCGCCGGTCCGATACCTGGTGGCTCAGTTCTGATTTTTGAAGTGGAACTTATTTCAATAGAAAAAGAATAGGCATTTCTGTTCAGCATACAATTATTTGAAGATCATTTTTTTAAGCAACAACTAGCGCCCGAACATCAAACAGTGTTCAGGCGCTATTATTTTATGGGCGCATTTGCCTATTAATTAATTCTACAGCAATTATTCCCCGGATTTATCTTCATCCTGAAAAATTTCCTCAAGTTTACGCTCCAGTGCTTTGCCTCTGAGTCCTCGGGCAATCACAAGTCCGTTTCTGTCAATCAGAACTGTGTGCGGAATTGACTTCACACCATAAGCCTGAGCAGCTTCGCTTTGCCAGTATTTGAGGTCACTAACCTGATTCCATCTCAGGCTATCCTTCGCAATGGCTTTTATCCATGCATCTTTATCGCGGTCGAGCGAAACGCCGAGAATCTCAAATCCCTTGCTGTTAAAACGGTTATACATTCGCACAACTTCCGGATTATCTTTCCGGCAAGGACCGCACCACGAAGCCCAGAAATCAATAAGAACAATGTTACCTTTTAAAGAGGAGAGTTTGTATAAGTCACCTTCAGGAGTTGGCAGTACAATTTCCGGTGCCGGGCTTCCTGCAGCCAGTTTACGTTCAAGTGTGGTTCGGATTTTAAGATCCCGTGCAAGTTTAAAATCCGGATAAACCGATAAAACCCCGCTGGCAACTGCTTCATAGATATCAAGATTGTCATTGATATCGAGTTTATCCACAAAAAGCAAGGAGGCTGGTGACTTCGCATTTTTAGTGAGAACATCACGCAGGTAGCTGATCTTTTTACCATTTATCAAATGATACTCTGCTTCAAGCGAAGATTTCAACTCATTAAAATCTGCACTTCCTTGAGAAACGGTATATAAATTATTCAGACTATCGATCTTTGCATCGAAAAAGGCAAGGTTTCCGGCCATTAAATAGGCTGTTTGTGTATGGGCAGAACCTTTTATTCCGGGATGTTGGTTTAGTTTTGATGCTGAGAGATTCAGATCAACATTATCTCCCGGAAGGAGAAACAACACCAGATAATTTCCTGAATTAACAGAAAGTTTAAAAATCCTGAGACTTTCAACATTAACCCTAATGGAAAAACTCCCGTTTTCATCCGTTAAAATGGATTTGCTTTCCGAATTCATTTCAATCGGGTCAGAAAGGGTAAGCTGAACTCCTGCTTTGTTTTCACCATTCAGTTTTCCGAAAACTGAAGCTGTTTGCTGGGCAAACGCAATGTATTGACTAAAACAAAACAGAAATGTAAAAACAGGAAGAAATGCAGAATATTTCATAAAATTTGGTTTGGACTACAAAAGTATAAAATATGCCGTTCGCATAGGGTGCGGGAGCCGAAGAGTTGGATTTATCTTTACACCTGATATTGAAGAACTTAATTCCGATGTGCTTTTGTTCAAAAATATTCTGCAAAAGACATTCAAGAGTTGGTTCTAATTCATACTTTTGAAGTATGGAAGAAAATAGTAAATCAATTGCTACAACCCGCAATAAGAAAGGGAATCGCCCTCTGGGAATAAGTGACATATTCGAGCATGGAAAAATCCCGCCACAGGCAACCGACCTTGAAGAAGCCGTTCTTGGAGCAATTATGCTTGAAAAAGATGCATTGGCTGCAATTATTGATGTTATTAGACCCGATGCTTTTTACAAAGACGCACATCAGATTATATTTCAGTCAATATCCCGTTTATTCACAAAGGGTGAACCAATTGATATACTCACTGTTACGAATGAGCTTAAGTTTACCGGAGAACTCGAAGCCGCAGGAGGTCCTTTTTACATTGCCCAGCTTACCAATAGAGTAGCTTCATCAGCAAATACTGAATTTCATGCCCGTATTATCCTTCAGAAATTTATTCAGCGTGAGTTGATCAGGATTTCTTCTGAAATAATAAAAGAAGCCTACGAAGACACTACCGACGTTTTTCAGTTACTTGATAAAGCTGAAAATCAATTATTCAGCGTTGGTGAAAACAACATGCGCCGCAATTATCTCGATATGCATTCGTTGGTTCGGGATGCGGTAAAACAGATTGAAGCAGCCAAAACCAAGCCAGGGCAATTCAGCGGAATTCCTTCAGGTTTTACCGAACTTGACCGGCTTACCTCCGGCTGGCAGCCTTCTGACCTGATCATTATGGCGGCTCGTCCTGGTATGGGTAAAACTGCGTTTGTATTAACCATTGCACGTAATGTTGCTGTTGATTTTAAAAAAGCAGTTGCCGTTTTCTCCCTTGAGATGTCATCGGTTCAGCTGGTTACCAGGCTTATTTCTGCTGAAGCACAATTACCAGGCGATAAATTGCGAAAAGGCAATCTTGAAAATTATGAATGGGAGCAATTAAATTCCAAAATCAATAACCTGATTGACGCACCTCTGTTTATTGATGATACTCCTTCACTTTCGATTTTTGAGTTGAGGGCAAAATGCAGAAGGCTTAAAGCGCAACATGATATTCAGCTGGTAATTATCGATTATATTCAGTTGATGTCAGCCGGTCTTGATCGCAATAATGGCAACAGGGAGCAGGAAATCAGTGCAATTTCACGTTCGCTGAAAAGTCTTGCCAAGGAGCTGAGTATTCCTGTTATTGCGCTTTCGCAGCTTAACCGCTCGGTAGAACAACGCCCGAATAAAAAGCCTTTGTTATCCGACCTTCGTGAATCCGGTGCGATAGAGCAGGATGCAGATATGGTTATTTTTATTTATCGCCCTGAATATTACAACCAGAACACCGATGAAGGCGGCGCCAGCCTGATTGGACATGCTGAAATAAGCATCGCAAAGCACCGTAATGGAGCACTGGGAGATATTCCTTTGCGTTTTATCAGTAAATACGCCAAATTTACCGATCCCGATCCGAGTGATTTTAATATGGCCGGCAGCATTGCCCCAAGTGCCCAGTTTGATGGAAGCACAAGCACAATAACCGTTCAATCAAAAATGAACGACATGCCACTGGACAACGAAGCTCCTTTCTAAACCTGGCAATCATCTTTATGATCCCTGCCATATAACAAATCAGGGCATTGTGGCGTTTATCCATAAACGATTAAACTTGTTTGGCATGAAAAAACATTACCTGCTTACACTTGCTCTGCTGTTTGCCTGCATGTATTCATTCGGCTCATACATTCTTATTCCGATGGATAAGGTTCAGAAGAACCATCTCAAAGCCTATGGCATAGCATTCTGGACACTGCAACAGGATATAGAAGTAAGCTGGTTATTGAATTACCGTGGTGGAAGCTTTATGTTTCAACACCATCCGTTGCTCGAAGGAGAATGTGTGGTGCGTGGAGTATCTTATCAGATAATTGCTGATGTACAGGCAGATGCTATCCTTCAGGAAATCAGCGATCCTGCGGTAAATATGGATGAAATGCGTTTGCAAAAGGCTCCACGAATTGCAGTTTATACTCCAAAAAGCAAATTGCCATGGGATGATGCAGTTACTCTGGCGTTAACATATGCTGAGATACCCTACGATATAATTTATGACGAAGAGGTGATCGGTGGTGTGTTACCCATGTATGACTGGTTGCATCTGCATCATGAGGATTTCACCGGTCAATACGGCAAATTCTGGGCTGCTTACAGAAACGCGCCATGGTATCGCGATGATGTGAGTAAAACAGAAGCCATGGCTGCCAGTCTGGGATTCTCAAAAGTTTCTCATCTGAAAAGAGCTGTAGCCCACAAAATCAGGGAATTTACTTCCGGCGGCGGATATCTTTTTGCGATGTGCTCAGCACCTGATAGTTACGACATTGCGCTTGCTGCCGAACATCTCGACATCTGCGATGTGATGTTTGACGGCGACCCTGCTGATCCAAATGTAAATGATCATCTTGAATATCATAATTGTTTTGCTTTTACTGACTTCAGCCTGGTGACCAATCCTTATGAATATGAAATATCAAACATTGATGTTACCACTACCCGAAAGGTGACCATGGCTAATGATTTCTTCACACTTTTTGATTTTTCAGCCAAGTGGGATCCGGTTCCTGCTATGCTTACCCAAAATCATGAAAAGGTAATTAAGGGATTCATGGGTCAAACGACAGCTTTTAATAAGAATTTTGTGAAATCGAATGTAATTCTCATGGGAGAGAATAAAGTTGCCAACGAAGCCAGATACATCCATGGCTCGTTTGGCAAAGGCACCTGGACTTTTTATGGTGGACATGACCCGGAAGATTATCAGCATCTGGTTGGCGATCCACCTACAGATCTGAACAATTACCCTAATTCTCCGGGTTACCGGCTTATTCTTAATAACGTGCTGTTCCCCGCAGCAAAAAAGAAAAAACAAAAAACGTAATTCATTAATGGCGGACTGATTTTTGTAGTAAAGCACCTTCTAATTTTACCTAACAAATCTATATGCGCAGGCACATTACTATTCTTGTAACTTTCCTGATGATTGTTACCTGTCACACTTATGCCCAACAGAAATATTCTGTCAGCGGCTATGTAAGAGAAAAAAATAGCAGGGAATTACTTCCCGGAGTAAACATCTACATCGCCTCAATAAAAGGGGGCACAGTTACAAACAATTATGGGTTCTATTCTATCACACTTCCAGCGGGAAGTTATGATATTTCGTTTTCCTATATAGGCTATCAGCCTGTCATAGAGAACGTTAAACTCAACCAGAACCTTGTATTGGACATATGGCTGGATCCTAGTATTACGCTTGAAGAGGTTGTAATTTCGGCCGAAAAAGCCGAAAGGGCGAGCGAGAGTAACCGCATGAGTATGATTAGTGTTCCGGTTAAACAAATCAGAAATATACCTGCACTCTTAGGTGAGAAGGATGTTTTTAAAGCGCTGCAGCTTTTGCCCGGAGTTCAGAAAGGATCGGAAGGCAACAGTGGTTTGTATGTGCGAGGCGGCGGACCTGATCAAAACCTTATTATCCTCGACGACGCCCCTGTTTATAATGCCAACCACCTTTTCGGATTTTTCTCCATCTTTAATGGCGATGCTTTAAAAAGCATAGAACTTACCAAGGGCGGATTTCCGGCTCGTTATGGGGGCAGACTTTCTTCGGTGGTTGAAATGACCATGAAAGATGGAAACAAACAAAAATTTGCCGGTGAAGCAGGTATTGGAATACTTTCCTCGAGGCTTGTACTTGAAGGACCCATCATTAAAGATAAATCGTCATTCCTGATTTCAGGACGCCGCACATACATTGATGTATTAACTCGGCCATTTATGCCCGATGACAGCAGAGGCGGTTACTACTTTTACGACCTTAACGCCAAACTAAATTATGATTTCAGCCGGAAAAACAAAGTCTATCTTTCGGGATACTTTGGCCGGGATAAATTTCAATTTGTCAATTCCTACACCTATAACAATCAGACTGACAAATCAAAAGGGGGACTTTACTGGCAAAATGCGACAGGGACGCTGCGATGGAATCACTTGTTTACAAGCAGAGTTTTTTCAAATACCTCATTGATATACAGCAGTTACGACCTGAATATCTTTAATGAGGAAAAAGACAGAAACGGAACATATAAGTTGAACTACAACTCCGGTATTCGCGATTTAGCATTAAAATACGATTTAGAGTATCACGTTTCCACCAAATATCTGTTCAGGGCGGGAGTTCAGACAACCAATCACCTGTTTACACCTACTGCCATTATAGAAAAAGACAGTCAGACACTGTATGATTTCAAAAAGAAAACCACATATAATTCGCAGGAATCTGGGCTTTATGTTGAAAATCATTTAACACTGAACAAATTTCAGGCGAATGCTGGAATCAGAATGAGTCATTTTATTGCCGATAAAAAAAGTTATGTATTTGCCGAGCCAAGGCTATCTCTAAATTATTTAATCAGAGAAGGACTATCAGCCAAAGCTGCTTTTGCTGAAATGAACCAGTTTATTCACTTGCTGAGCAATACCGGGATTGGCCTTCCAACCGATCTATGGGTACCATCAACCAAAAGGATTAAACCTCAGAATTCCAGGCAGATATCGGCTGGATTTGCACAGGACCTGCCCTCTAAAAACCTGACATTGACACTCGAAGGTTATTACAAATGGAGTAGAAATATTTTGGGGTATAAACCCGGAGCCAGCTTTTTACTGCTTGATGATCCTACTGAAGCCCAAAATTTTACATGGCAGGATAACGTTACCGCCGGCTCAGGTAAATCATACGGCATAGAAATGCTTGTGCAGCGGAAAACCGGAAAGCTTACGGGATGGGTTGGATATACCTTATCGTGGACAAAGCTTAAATTTGATGAGATCAACTTCGGTGAATATTTCTGGGCCAGGTACGACCGCAGACATGATATTTCGGTTGTTGCAATTTACGAACTCAGCGACAATATAACCTTATCAGGTACATGGGTTTACGGAACTGGCAGTGCAATCACTCTCCCTCTTGGTGAATATGCCGGAAACACCTACTCTCCAATAACGGATTTCCTTCCTCCAGGCGAACATATTTACTACGAGTACTTTAACACAGTAACTGATTACGGAAAAGTAAATTCGTTTCGCATGAAAGCTTATCACCGGTTGGATTTTGCCATTCAGTTTCATAAAAAAATGAAAAGACATGAGAGAACATGGGAGTTGGGAATTTACAATACCTACAACCGCAAAAATCCATTCTTCTATTTTATTGATAATGAATATAGTGATAATGGAACAATCAGTAAACTCAAACAGGTATCCATTTTCCCGATTATTCCTTCTGTTTCTTACAACATAAAGTTTTAAGCCATGAAAAATACAATCTCAAAAATATTTGTCATCATTTTTTCATTTCTCTTTCTCAGCAGTTGTGAGAATATGATTTCTGATGTTGATGTTCCGGAATCGCTTCCCAAGCTGGTCATTCATTCCATCATCTCGCCGCAATCTGATTTCATTAAGGTTAAAGTAACGAAAAGCAGACCTTTATATGGGCACAATCCTTACAATTCATACGATGAGCAGTTTCCCGTTATTAAAAATGCAAGTGTTCGGATATCAGACGGAGTCAATAGTATGGTAATACCTTTTGATGCCAACAGGGATACTTACCTTTTGAGTGCAGATGAATTTGAAATACTTCCTTCGAAAACCTATTATCTTGAAGTTACCGCTCCTGGAGGATTCAGAGTTACTGCTGAGTGCACCATTCCATCTGATCTTCCGCCAGCCATAGAATTAACAGGCATTGAAGAGGTAGAAGAATACGGGCAGACAGGATATCTGGCAAACTTCAGGTTTCAGGACATTAACGGCGCTGGTCATTTCTACAACGTTGTGGTTGCAACAAGCTATGGTGATGAATCTACAGGTGGAGAATATCTCTACGATTTATGGCTCACCAGAGGAGAACCCTATACTTCCGACAAAAACAAGGATGGTGAATACTATACTTACAAAACTTCAACTATCTACAACCCGGTAGAACAGGAAACCAAAATTGTTATCTTTCTTTCTGTGACTGATCAGGATTTCTACAATTACCACAAATCGGTTTGGAACTTTGAAGGGGACAATCCTTTTCAGGAACCCGCTCCGATATTTTCAAATATTGAAGGAGGTCTTGGTATTTTTGCCGGAGTAAATACAGTTGGAACTGAGTTTATACTCAGCAATTAGGCTCCAAAAGGCATAATTTTATACTTCAATATTACGACTTTCTTGAGTAAGTAACATAGGAATAATCAAAGCCGAGCGATTCCTTTGCATCCACAAACTCGCGTTCAACTTCAACCCATTCATTAAAATCTATTGCCGGGTAGAAAGTATCAGCCTCAAAATCCTTGTGCACCAATGTAAGGTATAGTTTATGTGCAAGAGGCATAAACTGCCGGTAAACCATACCTCCGCCAATAATAAAATTCTCGCGGCCTTCATCCATCTTTGCAATGGCCTCGTCGATTGTATAAGCCATATCGCAGCCCGGAATCTGCTCACCCGAAACATCAGTAATCACAATACTTCGCCGTTTGGGAAGTGGCCGGATTGGCAATGATTCAAATGTTCGTTTTCCCATTACCAGGGTGTGCCCGGTTGTCAGGGCTTTGAATCGTTTCAGATCTTCCGGAATATGCCAGAGTAACTGATTGTCTTTCCCAATAGCAAGGTTATCGGCTATGGCAACTATGATGGAGATGATTTTCATAATCAGGCAGTGGTGTTAGATTGAAAAGTTTAATAAATCAGACAGCTACAGGAGCCTTAATGTGCGGGTGCGGATCGTAACCTTCAAGGGTAAAATCCTCAAAATGGAATCCAAAGATATCTTTGACCTCCGGATTGATAATCATTTTGGGTAAAGGTCTCAATTCACGACTGAGCTGAAGTGCAACCTGTTCGGTGTGATTCAGGTAAATATGTGCATCGCCGAAAGTATGAATGAACTCTCCGGCTTTTAATCCGGTAACCTGCGCCATCATCATCGTTAGCAATGCATACGAAGCAATATTGAAAGGTACGCCCAGAAAAATATCGGCACTACGTTGATAAAGCTGACACGATAGTTTCCCTTCAGAAACGTAGAACTGAAACATTACATGACATGGTGGCAGAGCCATTTTATCCACATCTCCTGGATTCCATGCAGAAACCATCATCCTGCGGGAATCTGGTTTCTCTTTAATCATCTTCACAACTTCTGAAATCTGATCGATGGTTCTTCCGTCGGCAGCATTCCATGAACGCCACTGGTGGCCGTAAACCGGACCAAGATCTCCCTTTGAATCAGCCCATTCATCCCATATACTGACTTTGTTATCGTGCAGATATTTCACGTTGGTATCTCCACAGAGAAACCAGAGAAGCTCATATATAATGGAACGTAAATGCAACTTTTTGGTGGTTAGAACCGGAAATCCTTCCTCAAGATTAAACCTCATCTGATACCCAAAAACACTGATAGTGCCCGTTCCGGTGCGATCGTGCTTACGCACTCCATCCTCCATTACATGGCGCAACAAATCATGATATTGTTTCATTCGCTGATGTTATTTCTGCAAATTTAAGGTTTTACAAGCTTTAAACTTATGCTTTCAGATGCTGAATCCAATTTAAGCAAATAAATACCTGATTTAATATTACAGATCAGCGGATTAGCAGAGCAGGAATTTATTAAACTTTCTCCTGCAGGAATTGTGCCCGAAAAAACAATTCCCAACTCACGACCAGTTACATCATAAAGCCTGAGTTTAGCATCCAAAGGTTTTGTTGAGTTCAGATTTATTGTAAAACTTTCCTGAATCGGGTTTGGTGAAACTACCATTGATAATCCAGCCTGCTTTTTTAGTTCATTTTTACCGGTACTGAGTGGGTTTCTCAGGATGGTCAATCCGGCCGAACCGGAAGCAATGTAAATGAATTCACCATGCAACGCCATATTATGAGCCGTTCCCGATAATTTATAGTTGTGGGTTTGAATCATATTGGCGGGATCATTTATACTTAAAACCCTGATGCCATGAGACCAGTCGGCAACAAAAGCAGAATTGCCTTCCACAATAACCTGCCTTGCATCGCCGGGAATGAAACTTTGTCCGATTCCTTGCGGCATATGGATATCTGAGATATCAACAACCACCAAACCACCTTGACTATCAGCAATATAAACTTTATTATCTTTTGAAAATACATCATAAGCTGATCCGGGTGTATTGTAGGTTGAAACCAATGCAGGTTGTGCCGGCATTGAAATATCAACAAGGTGAAGTCCCGCACCACCGGAAGCAAGCAATGCAAGATTATCCTTTAGTGCAATACCATAGGAAGTCCCTGAAAGATCAAATGCGCTTCCGGTACTGGAGGGAAGACCGGGAATAGATAAATTAAGCAATTGAAGACCAAGCACATCGACGGCTACATAGCCAATATTGTTTCTGATTACAATATCCTGTGCCCAGTTGTCCGTCATAACTGATCCTGTTAAAACAGGTAAGTGAGGATTAACAATATTATATTCCATAACCCCGGCTGATCCATCAGCAATGTAAGCATAGTCATTGTTTAGTGCGATACCCAGCCCATTGCCCGAGTTGGGTGACCAGCCAATTATAACCGGATGGATTGGATCTGAAATATCAACAGTTACCAGTCCATCTCTTCCATTGGCAATATAAGCGACATTTCCTCTTATCTGAATATCCCTGCAATCATGCAAAGTACTAAAAGATGACAAATGAGTGAAAGATGCCGGAGTATCCACCATAAATGATTGTATTCCAATTTTTTCTCCGCTTACGAATGCTTTTCCATCGGATACCCTGACCAGCCTCACAGGTGATGTAAAACCACCAACATTACCAATATATGTTACCAACCCGAGTGCATCAACATTAAGCACTGCAACACCTGCAGTTCCATTGCCTATATAGCAAAGGTTTCCTGATAGCCCCAGCTTATAGGAATAAACATCTGTATCATAATTGCCAACTTGATTGATGGATGCCGGATTTGTAACATCGAGGACTATCAGTCCATAAAAACTGCTGCTGAAATCGTTGAAATTCGAAACACAAATCAGGAAGTTCTGCCGGAGAGCCATATCGGTGATCCCTCCAAGAATTGATTTCTGCCCCAATAATACAGGCGATTGCGGATTTTGAACATTCAGCGCATACACAATATTACCAACAGTAGTATAAGCAACATTTTCTTTTACTACAACTCTGCTGAAAATATCTGATTCAGGAAGGAAAAAAGCGCCGGTTTCTGCCGGCGATGAAGGATTACTTATGTCCACAATGCGAAAACCATCCATTCCATAAGCCAGATATGCATAATTAGCCTGAACTGCAATTCCCCATCCCTGAGCTGAATTACCAAGACGAAAACTCCCCGTTTCAAAAGGCTCTGACGGATTACTGATATTAATAATCCGCATTCCTGCAGTTCGTGCCATCACATATGCATACTCGCCCTGTATCTCAATTTGGCCGGCAGCATCTTCCATTTGAAGGTAAGACAGCATTTGGGGCGCCGCAGCATCGGTATAATCCATGATCATAATGCCATTATTCACAGCGCAATACATAATATTACCGACAATCTTATAGTCGTTCACCGTGGCCGGAATGCCAGAGACATATTCGAGGTTATTTGCTTTAGATGTTGAGAATAAAAGTAGCAGAGCCATGATGATTGATGGCAGAAGGGTTTTCTTCATTTGTGAAGTGGATTAGAAATGGAATAAATTAAAAATGCTTGTGGGTGTCAAAAATAGGAAACTATCTTTAACAGACAATACAAATGTTAAAAAGTAAGGAAATAATTCAGCGAAATATTTTCTGATTCTACAGGCACATCAGCGTTCTCAGAAAAGGATCAGTTTCTTTCTTTAAAATGAGCGGAGTCTCCCCATTCATTATAACCTATTTTATTCCCCGACATATGAATCCGGGCTTCGAGGCAGTTTTTGCAGTCGGCTGCTTCTTCATCGGTACAAGGTTTATTTTCGTATAGTTTGTAATCGTTGCGATACATGCCTGGAGTAATATTGGGCATGATGATGTTGGCGCCTATCTTCAGGGCTTTTTCTCTGCCAATCGGATCAATGGCCTGAAGCGCTGTTGCAGAGGCTATATTGATGTTTTTCATCATTATCCTGAGGATGGCAATCATTTTAAGTGCCAGGTTAAACCTTTCTTCAAGTGGCAGCAAACCATCCCTGAAGTCCCACAAAGGAGTGTCGGCATGTTCGATATAAGGACCCATACCGCACATATCAATGTCCATATCTTTCATAAAAAGAAGATCATCGGCCAGATTGTCTAAGGTTTGGAAAGGCAATCCGATCATTACCCCTGTGCCAACCTGATAACCGGCTTCCCTCAGGTTGCGCAACGCTGTCATTCGGCGCTCGAAACTATGGGTACTGTCCTTTGGGTGAATCTTGTAATAGAGTTCCTTGTTTGAAGACTCAATCCGGAGTAAATAACGATGTGCGCCGGCATTGAACCAACGCTGATATACTTCAAGCGTTTGCTCCCCAACTGAAAGTGTTACACCCAGGCGCCCATCAGATAACTCCTTGATTCCCTGCAAAAGTTTCTCAATTCTTCGGGTAAAAGCTTCGCCTTCAATCTCGCCTCCCTGAAGCACAACAGAGCCGTAGTCGCTCTCAAATGCGAATCTCGCAGCATCAAGTATTTCCTTATCGGTAAGATTGTAACGGATGGCTTTTTTATTTCCACTTCGGATTCCACAATAGTAGCAATCTTTGCTGCAGATATTAGAAAATTCAATCAATCCCCTGAAGTAAACTATATTCCCGACGTATTTCTCCTTTATCTCTGCTGATGCAGCAAATAATAAACTTCTGTCATCCTTTTCAGCAGATAATAGCTGCACGATGTCAGCATGAGTGAAAGAATCCTTTTTCAGTATGTGGGAGATATTGTCCATTGATTGATTGCTTAACCAGAGGCAAAATTAAGTTAAAATCTTCAGGTTTTGGGATAAAGCATTACCTGCGCCAGTTAGAAACAGCGAGATGCCAGGAATTCCGATAATTATCTGATCTAACAAGTTCGAATTCAGTCAGATCACCTGCGAAAGAAACGGAATTAAACAAAAATCTGACAGACAAGGGATTGCCGATTTCTCCATAAGTCCACTCTTCCGAAAAAGCATTGCGGTAAACCACGCTGGGAGGTCCATAAACAATGTAAATCATTCCCCTGTCAGATTTCCAGCCCTCTTTTGATAAAGTAAAAAACCGGTTGGCCTCCTCTACCCTTTTGTAATATCGTTTTATTTGCTGCAAAGCGCGTTCCGGATGTCCGGTTATTTTTATCCAGAAATCATCAACAGCAGCCCTCGGTGGTTGTGCCATCATATTACGATACTCTGAATCGGTAGATATATAACGCAATGATTCGCGCATTTCTGCTACAGTTCCGATTTCGGGGAAACCATCGTAAAACCTGTGCGCTAGAAAAACATCTTCATTTTCTGACACAATAAAATAAGTTCCCGGATTATTCAGCAACAATTGGTCAGAAAAACCTTCGTATACGCCAACTGTAAAAGTGCTGTCAAACCCCGTTTCGTTGGCTCTTGCCGAAGCCGCATAAGGATTTATAGCCGGGAGTGAAGCTCCGGACGATAAAGCTATTTTGATATCTTTCAAATCTTCATTTAATCTGAGTTGGAATGATTCATTTCTATGAACATAATTTCTCATCAGCGGCAAATTATCTGACCCCAACAAAATAACATCATCATTTGTGCTGAGTTTGCTCTTATTCAAACTCAGAAAGCGACCGTAAGATTTACCGGAATTCAAATCGGTCAGTTCTGCGTTTATGATATAATTACGGCCTCTGAAAGTGACTAAAGGGATAGAATCAAGAAATTTTTCCTGTTTTTTCAATGAATCACTTCCATAAAAAGAGGCAGAATCTATTAGTCTGGAATTGTCAAATCCGTCGTAGAGCTGATAAAAGAAACGAAAATTTGCTACCTGTGAACCGTTCTCTTTTACATACAAAAGCTGCTTGTAAGGAAATGATAAATAGAGATTGGTTATTGAATCATCCAGATTGAAGAGCTCGTAACTAAGTCCTTTAAATTCAGAATCAGGATTATAGAATGGTGCGATATTTCTGAATGCAAGCCTGGCCGGGCTTTTGCAGGAAAAACCAAAGACAAGCAGTAATATTGTAAAAACTAAGAGGGAGAACCGTAACAGTTGTTTTGCCATCTGATATATTTTTTCGACAGGTTGGATTTATGTCTCGTTGTAAAGTTAATCAAATTCTCTCCGGCAGAAACAATCAGGAGTCATTTCAGATTAAAACGACTCTATGAAACACGTATTTTTGATCCGATTCTCAGCACTTTGTTTTCTTTAAACCCATTTAACTGACACAAACGGTTCACTGAGGTTCTGTGTTTTCGGGCGATTGCAGAAAGTGTATCTCCTTGTTTGATGGTATGGTACTTCTTATCTGCTGAACCCTCATCATGGGCAGAAGCAATGGTACTTGCTTTTGTTGGCTGCCAGAACTCCTTGTTTATTATGAGGGTATCTTTTATAAGTGTATGATTCTCAAAATCAATAATGCGGTCAGGATTAAAATGTTCACCCAGGTATCTGGTTTCGAAATGCAGATGCGTGGTTGTAGCTCTTCCGGTTCGGCCTCCCAAACCAATAGGCTGGCCGGCTTTCACCTCCTGATTAACACCTACAATAATCTTTGACATATGGCTGTAAACTGTTTCCAGACCATTATTATGGCGAATTACAATCAGTTTTCCATATCCGCTCATAACACGCGCAATTCGAACTTTTCCATCAAAAGCACTGACAATGGTATCACCTTGTTCAAGTTTGATATCCATTCCTGAGTGAAACCGGCCGCTTCGCCATCCGTATTTTGAAATCAGTTTGCCTTTAAATGGAAAATGAAATGGAGTTTCGTGTGGATTATTTAAAAAAATAAAAACGGAATCATGAATTTCCGTCAAATTCACCCGGCCAGTTCTGATGTACAAGGTATCCCACCTGTTTTTATAAAGTACGTCGTTTGGAATAAAAAAGCTGTCTTCTGTCAGCACCCTCTCTTCGTCATCCGGAAGTATTTCGTCTTCAAAAGTGTGAGTTTCCTGAATAAGACGCGTAGTATCAACCTCATTTAAGAAACTATTGGTATCAATTACGAATACTTGAGCTCTTGAAAATTGAATCCCTGCAAAGAAGAATGCCGAAAATATAAATACCCTTAGAAATGACTGGTTCAAAGGCAACGACTTTGTCGGTTTAGTTGATTTAGAGCAAAAAAATGTAGTCATTGAAACATTGTTGGTTTTTATGATATAATCCAGCAATGAAAAATGCATCCCGGGATTGGTTTGAAAGAATTTCAGAAGTTTCATTGCTACAAAAGTAATATTTTTGAATTTATCAGAACATTCCGTCGAATAATTGCCTTAAATTTTCAAATTAGGGTTAAAAAAAGCCGGGACAATCATCCCGGCTCTGAAATATGATCAGTACTAATATTTAGAAGCTGAAATCAACACCTAAAGCAATCGTAAAGGCTTTGCGGTTGTAGGTTTCGGAATAAGCAGGATATGGTGAAGCTGCCGGGAAATCACGTGTATTTTCAAGATACATGGTATTCATTACGCCAAAGTTGATTCCAACATTTTCATTGGCCATAAAACGAAGTCCGCCGGCTATGCTATTGGTTGATAAGCTGTGGCTCAGATCAGTCTGGTATAAATCCATAACCCCGGTTTGAGTGCGCAGATAGCCTGCACTGACAAGCCATTTTTCGTTAATCTCATACTCAACACCAAGACCCAATTCCCAGAAATTCTTATCCATTACCTTGTCGTTCTTCACAAATTCGCCATTAAGCTTTTTGCCATACTCGGCACCTTTATCGAAATAATAGTGCACACCACCACTGAGTTTTAGTTTATCTGTTGCTTTAAAGCCAACGCCAACCGAAAGCATGGAAGGAATATCACTTGGAGTTTCAGCTCCATCAGGATACAACCCAACATCATCAATTGTTGTTGCGTTTTTCACTTTAATGCTTGCTTTGTGTTCATATTTGATTCCAATATTCAGCCTGTCGAAACTCAGGTTAGCTCCAATAATAGGAACAATGCCTGAACCACTCTGATCGGCATCAACTTTTTTATCGGCTGTTGCAACAGCATTGGCTGACATGGCCTGTGAGTTTGCGCTAAAAGAAGCAGAGGCAGCACCAAAGAATCCCTGAGCCTGTGCAATGGTCATTGTTGAAGGATCACCTCCTAATGCGGTAATAGCTCCCTGAAGGGCGGTAACCTGCTGAGCAGTAAGACCGGCATTAGTGCCTTGAGATAAAGGAACACTTCCGCCTCCACCATCGATAATTGGTTGAAGAGAACCTCCGGTAGCACCCAGTTGAGTAGATACATTGGCCAGATAACCCGACAATTCAGTAAAGAAAACCGGGGCTTTAACCATATCACCAGAATAATTCAATGCCGGGAACTGTGGATTAATCATAATATTGGACAAATATCCCTGATATGAATTTTTCACAATTACATAACGCAATCCTAAGCTTAAAGAAAGGACATCGTTTACCTTGTAACTTGCGCCAGCCTGTAATCCATAATAAGCTGAACTGCCTTCAAATTCAGTCTCATAACTATAACCTGCCGTTGGGATACCTGCGGCTCTTAAACCGGCCGGAATCGATGCAACCTGCATTTCAAAAGATGGCAAACCATCTTCAAATTTAGCACTTCCGCCTCCACCAATGGGGTTAAATCCAAATGAAAAAGCCAGCTTATCCATTTTATAAACTGCATATACCGAAGGGAATAAAGGAACGGTAACACCACCTTCAAATTCAGTTCTGTTTAAGCCCGGAAATGTAGTTTTGATGTTACGTGTTTGCGTAATATACTGATTGCTCAATGAGATGTGAAATCCATCTTTAAGAAAAACCAGACCAGCCGGGTTATAATAAGCTGCATCCAGACCCAGCGAAGCATCCCGCGCTGGCATTCGGATAAATGAAGCACTCTGATTGGTATTGTGTACAATACCACCTGCCAGCGAAACAAGCGCCAGCGAACTCAGGGCAATAGCGAGTAATGTTCTTTTCATGTGTTAAGTATTTGGTTTTCGGGCGCTAAAATATAGCTAATATTAGATATAACAAAATAATAACCCCACATAGGAAAACAAACTGAAAACTTGATTGCAAAAATGGACCTCCCGGGATTTGTATATTGCTGTTTGTCTTTTACTTAACCAGATTAATGTATAATTTTCAACGACAAATATAATTATGCATCAATACCCTGTCGGGATGCATTTCAAAATACCAGGATTAAAGCAATACAAATCAACGTACCTGCCAATCGACCGAAGAAATGCCGTTTTCAGCAAGAATCTCATTTGCTCTTGTAAAATGTTTACATCCGTAAAATCCACGATAAACGCTTAGCGGAGAAGGGTGTGGAGCTTCAAGAACAAAATGTTTGTTCAAATCTATCAATGATTTCTTTTCACGTGCATAATTTCCCCAAAGCAGAAAAACCAGATGTTGCCGTTGTTCTGAAAGTTTTCTGATGACAGCATCGGTAAATATTTCCCATCCCCGTCCCTGATGAGAACCTGCCTGATTTGCTCTTACGGTAAGTGTGGCATTCAAAAGCAGAACACCCTGTGTTGCCCAGCCTGATAAATCGCCGGTTACAGGGTATGGAAGTCCGGTATCGGTTTGAAGCTCTCTGTAGATATTCTGAAGCGATGGAGGAAATGTAATTCCTGAAGGAACAGAAAAACACAAACCATGCGCTTGTCCTTCTCCATGATAAGGATCCTGACCAAGAATAACTATTTTGACTCTATCGAAAGGTGTACGATTAAATGCTTCAAAAATATGAGCTCCCGATGGGTAAACCAGATGATTCTTTTTTTCTTCAACCAAAAAATCTTTTAAGCGCTGAAAATAAGCGCTTGAAAACTCATCAGAGAGCACTTTTCTCCAACTTTCGTGAATTTGTGGGTTAATTTGTCCCATAGTCAGTTACTTTTTCAATTTTGATGGATAAACAATAAAACCAATGAATTTGAGTTTTTATCTCACTGTGACTTATCTTTGCAGAAAGCTTAACAGATTTTTTTTAAACACAACCGAGTAAAATTATGAAAAAAATTGTTGTTATAATACTAATGGCATTTACACTTGGATTAATCATGTCGTCATGCCAGTCAAGTCAGAAATGTGCCGCCTACGGAGAAACAAGCAAGTATAAAATTGATCGTAACCGATAGTAGCGATTAATATCAGCGATTTAGCCTATGAATTACATGGGCTTTTTTTGTTGTTTGCGGCATATTCTTTGATTACTTTTGTAAATAAATAAAGTTACAGGAATATGCGATTTTCTAAACTTCTTCATATAGTTTCCGTTTCATTGTTGGTTTTTTCATCTCTGGCAGCTTCTGCTCAATATAGTGATGAAGAATTTGATACCATTGGCGACAACCTGCTTTTCAGAAAAGAGTTGAATGGCAGTGCAATACTGCATACCAACGGATGGGGATTGGAATTCAGAATTGGCAAAAACCAGAGCATTTTTAATAAGTTAATGTTTGAAGCCGACCTTCTCGAAATGAAGGACAGCAAAGAAATAAAATCGATAAATCCATTTTTTACCAATACGCGCAGTTATTATTATGGGAAACTTAATGCAGTATATATTTTAAGGACAGGAGTGGGCCAGCAGAGAATGCTTAACCGTAAGCCGTATTATGGTGGGGTTGAACTGAGGATATTTTATTCCGGAGGTATTTCTGCAGCATTTGCAAAGCCTGTTTATCTCAACATTATAAAATTGGATGAAGGATCATACAGGTATATTACCGTTACGGAACGATACAACCCGGACGACCATTTCCCCGACAATATTTACGGCAGAGCATCCTTTACCAAAGGATTTAATGAGCTAAGTTTTTATCCCGGATTGTATGCCAAAGCCGGGCTAAGTGTTGACTTCGGGACATTAAACCAAAGACCTAAAATGATTGAGGCTGGCATTGCATTGGATGCTTATCCTAAAGGAATTCCGGTGATGGCCTTCAGAGACCCGAATCAATTCTTCCTGACTTTATATATCAGCTTTGGTATTGGCAAACGCTACGATTAAAAATTCTTTCGGCGTTATAACCCTGAATCAGCTTTAAAACTTTCCTCAATAGTCAGAGTAGAACCTGATCATTATTGCTTGTCATATGCCTTTAAAATGCGTGAGGTACTATACATGAATAAAATCCATCTGCACGCTTAAGAGAATACAACACTAAACGAAAATAGTGGACAAACCCAGACTCTGCTCCAAAATTATTTAATCAAAAAGCCCGGCCAACCATCAGTTGACCGGGCTTTAAAATATCGGAGCAAAAGCTTACTTTTTGATAATAACTCTTGACATCGCACTTATTCCATTTATCTGTAAACGCAGGATGTAAACACCTTCGGGCATATCTCCAAGATCAAAATCCTTAATCTGACCTGAAGTAACTGCAACACTACGACTAATTCTGGTTTTTCCAAGTAAATCGTAAAGGGTAGCCTCAGCCTGTCCATTCAAATTGCTATTCATTTTGATGTTGATGTAGTTGCTTGCAGGAGTTGGGTAGATAACCAGTCCCGAGTTAACGCTTCCCGGATCGTTTATTCCTAAAGTAACCGTTCTGAAATTCCAGGTTGCACTCCAGTCGCTTGTATCGCGGCTGCTGATTGCCCTGACTCTCCAGTAAAACACAAAGGCACTGTCCAATACATTGATTGGAACTTTAAATTGTTCAGCACCGGCACTAGTTGTGGCATTAATACTGTACTTATATAAGCCGGTTCCGGTAAAATCACTGTTTCTGGCAAGTTCAAGCGCGTATGAACGCACGCCTGTTAACTTGGTCCAGCTCAGTATCGGCTGAAGAATGACATTGGTTGAGTTATTGGCAGGTGCAGCAAGGGCAACTGTTGCAACAGTGGTGAAGTTCCTAACATTCGACATAAGGGTATCTTTCGAATGTATGGCAGCCATTTGCCAGAAGTATTGTGTGCCAAAGTTCAGGGTATCAGGTTTGATTCTGGTGGCAGTCTTCAGTGCGTTATAGGTTTCATAATGCACAAAATTTTCATCAGTAGAAATAAAAATATTGTACTTATTGATTCCTTTGATTTCTGTCCATTGAAGTTCAGCATCAGGTGTGATGCCTGTTGCGCCCTGATCAGGTTTCCTGAGTGCGAATGTGTTCAATGTTGTTACATCCCTTACATCTGACCAGGCTGAAGTATCACTTGCATGACGTGCTCTGAGTCGGAGGTAATACTTTGTTCCGAATAGCAAATTGGCTGCATTGGCTTTATTTACGGCACCCGAAGCAGAAAAATGGAGTAACTCAGGGCTGTTGAAAGCGGCTGTAGTATCAAATTGATAATCAAAGTGACTGACACCATTGATTATATCCCACTGAAGTTCCACATTGCAATCAACTGTTGCACCCTGATTGGGCCTTCGTAAAATCGGTCTTGTAACAACAGTGAATTTTCTTGTTTCTGACCACTCTGAACTTCCACTAGGATCAACAGCTCTGACCTTCCAGTAATATTCGCCTCCAAACATCAGTTCGGCCATGCGATAGCGGGATAAATCAGTTGCAAATTCAGTAGGATTGGTAAATGCTTCATCGGTACTCAAATGAACTACATAATACAGTCCAGCCAAACCAACCACAGGATTCCAGTCAAGTTCAACATTGGGAGCAACTCCACCCTGATTATTTGCCGGTGAAACGAGTTCAGGTGTATAAATATCCGGTGAGGCTATGGCAAAAGCATAAACTAATGCCAGAACAAGTGAGAGGTATATTCTTTTCATTGTTTTGAATTTTCAAATTAATTACTGGTGCTGATCAAAAACTACTTATCTGTCAGGCAAAAATTTATCGGGCAATAACAAATTTGGCAACCTGTGACTTAGCGCCTGAGGTTACTTTTAAAATGTAAGTGCCATTTACCATTCCATCAGCGGATACAGAAATCTTTTGTTCTCCGCGTGCAAGAACGCCCATTTCCACAGACTTGACAAGGGTTCCTTTCAGACTGTAGATATCTACCCGTACCTGCTCACTTTGTGCGAGTGTAATTGACAGATTAACATCAGTTTGTACCGGATTTGGATATACGTTGAGGGTTTTGGAAGAAGGTAAATCCTGATTTGAAGGCTCATCAATACCAACAAACAAACGGTTTTCAAAAATACCGTTGCCATGTGAGGCAATGTAAATGGCTCCGAAATTATTAACTCCAGTGTATTCTTCAATCCAGGGACGGGAAGTTGTCTGTTGACGAACCATCATTACCGGAATTGCACCAAGTCCGGTATTTTCAGCGGTCCATGATGGATTGGCTGACAATACTTCGGTTGTATAAATGCCTAGTTCGGTACCCAGAATAACCCTGTTGGAATTGCTCATCTCAATAATGGCAGAGTAAACAGGCATTGCGGGAAGGTTACCCTGAATAGGATTGAAATCAGGGAACTGGCTGAGTGCGTTGGTTGATCTGAATACATATTCAGAATTGCCATAGTTACCCACTGTTACAATAACGTGATTATCGTTATGAGGATCAACTGTAATTGATGTTACATAACGCAAACCAAAATCTTTAACAATTGAAGTATTTATAACGCAGCCAGAACTTCTCACATCGGCTCTGATTGAATCATAAGCAAGAGCGACATTGGCCATCCTCAGAAGTTTACCATCGGTTGTACCCACGTAAACATAGTTTGCATCCGATGAGAATGCTATGCTTGATGGAACCCCTGTCAGGTTAGCTATTCTGTCCCATGAAGGTAATTTGCTGAAATTGAGAATATCGCGGGACATGTAAACTGCATTGGTTGTTCCAATGAACATTACTGAAGAAACAATATCCTTTACTCTTACTGAATCCCCGATGCTCATATTGGCAGGAACAGTATATTTAAATGGGAATTGGTTGTTTTTGCTTCGGGCAATAATTACGTCGCCAGCATTGTAACTTTTTGTTGCCTTGTATGTAATGCTGTCGCGGGAGTTTACATTATTAAAGCTTTCCCAAAGTTTGAATGGAGTAATAAAGTTTGAAGCGTTGATATTGGTTACTTCAGTGCCATAAAGGAAACCGGTAGCTTCCGACACACCATAATCGGCTGAACGTACCAGATTGCCACCGGTAGAGGAATAGAAAACAGCAGAAGGATTAACCATCGACATATCGACAGTACCACCAATTAAAGTTCCCAAAATCTGATTCCCGGTTTCTACTGTATTTCCTTTTCTGTCAAGATAAATAACGCCAAACCCCTGTGTTCCTCCGAGAGTTCTGCCTCTGTCATCATAAGCAACAGTATAGAACATTGAAGTTTTGTAATTTCTGTTCAGTGAATTTACTGATGCGAAATCATCTGAAGTAGAGGCTACACCAAAATCCGAAGCGAAATATAGATTTGCTGTATTGTTGGGATTAATTACAATACTATGAAAAAGGGATCCTGCGTTAAATGAAGACTTTTGTTGCCATTGGTAAAACCCGGTTTCCTGAATTTTCAATCCTTCCCAAATACCAATTCCACCCAGATAAACTTTATCGGGATTGGTCGGATTAACAACAATGCAACCTGCATACTCACCATAATTGGCTTGTCCAACTGAATTCCCGAATACATTAAAAATCGGGCTTGCACCAGGGCCGATTACTCTCCATGATAAGCCCTTATCTTTTGACAAGTAAACCCCTTTAAGTTGTCCTCTGGCAGTGTTGGAGAGTGTTCCATCAGAGATCAGCACAGCATAAAGTGTTGAAGCATCAGAAGGAGCGAATGCAACTTCAATTCTGGCAATTGCCTGATTTGGAAGGCTATCCTGACCAACTCCGGTTGAACGGAGCGCAAAACCATCAGAAGTTCCATTGGCAGAAACGTATAACTGATTGTCAACTGAGGCAGCAATGGTGCCATCAGAAGCGATTTTAACTTCGGTAGAAGTGCCCGAGAGTGTCAGATCACCAGCCTTGGCAAGAACCCAGTTTTGTCCGCCATCTGAAGAAAACCTCAGACCACTGTTTGTAGCAGCAACCACAACATTATTATTTCCGGTTGCGATTTTGTTGACGAAAGCCCAATCGCTGGAAGTATTGTTGAATGAGCCCGGATTTGTTGAAGCAATTCTGGTGAAAGTATTGCCATCCGTAGATTTATAAATCCCCTGGCCAATAAATCCACTAAAAAGATTAAATCTGTGACTTGAAAAATTCTCACCGGTTCCTACATAAATGTCACCATTTGATGATTGCACGATGCATGAAACATTTAAAATACTGCCACCAGTCTGAATCTGATTCCAGGTTAGTCCTCCGGTGGTTGATTTCCATAAACCACCCGATACACTGCCGGCAATAATAGTTTTTCCGGTATTGTCCTTGTTATCAATAAGTATTGCGCGGGTGCGTCCGGCAACATTATCAGGTCCCATCGATGACCAGTTCAGTCCGATGGCTCCTGAAGATTTCAATTCCTTTGCCTGATTTCTTGCCTTCAGCACATCAGCAGGGTCAACCTGCCCGGTTGACTGATTTCCTCTCAACTGAGCCATGTAAGACCATGCAGACTGAATTCCATCTGGCAGACTCCCTGAGTCTGTCTGGCCCGAGATGTATCTGAAAGAGCCGGAAGTGGTGAGCACAAAGATGCATGCCCCAAAAGTTAAAGCAAGAAAGCCAAAGAGTAAACTTCTATTTTTCATATTCTTAGAGTTTATGGATATTTCGATTCAAGAAATACAAAACAGCGGCACAATTTACGCCTTTTTTCAACACTACCAACCCTGCCATTCCTTTTTTTTATAACAAAAATTCATCAATATTCTTTACAAAATTGAGTTCTGTTATTCAAAATAGCAAAACAACAGCGTAGCCGTTTCGATCGGCAAATGTATATTAATTTGGGGTTTTTACATACACTTCTGATGAAAGAGAGAAAAAAAATAACTGAATGGCACTTTTTGGCTCCCTAAAATATGAAATTTCGCTCTTTTATGCTACGTTTGCCGGAATAAATCAAGTTATTTAACAATGGAATAACATGGTTTCTGAATATCAACCCAATTAAAAGGAAAACTTTTACACAATGAAAACTATGAAAATGATCAACCTGCTTTTGGCAGTAGTTTTTATCGCATTTAATGCTACCGCTCAGGATTCTCTGCAAAAATCGAATGAAGAAAAGTATCGGTTTACTGTGACTCATGATAATCCTGCAACCCCTGTAAAAAGCCAGTCAAAATCCGGTACCTGCTGGAGTTTTGCTGCAACATCTTTTGTTGAATCAGAACTGATACGACTTGGAGCCGGCGAAACCGACCTTTCGGAGATGTATTTTGTAAATCTGGCATACCGTGACAAAGCCGATCGATATATCAGGTACCACGGCCAAAGCAATTACGGACCGGGCGGACAGGCTCACGATGTAATGAATGTAATCAGGAAACATGGCTTTGTCACTGAAAAGGAGTATCCCGGGTTATTGGCCGGCGAAGAATCACACAACCACTCGGAACTTCATGCTGTGCTGAAAGGATTTCTGGAAGCAGTGCTGTCATCAAAAAGTGGCAAACTTTCGCAAGTATGGAAAAACGCTTATGGGGCAATTCTTGACACTTACCTCGGCCCACTGCCCATTCAGGAAAATAATACCGATAAAAAGAACGCCCGGCTGGATAAGAAATCGGGTTTTAACCCGGATGATTATGTTGAACTTACTTCTTACCTGCACCATCCGTTTTATACCTGGATCAACCTCGAGATTCCTGACAACTGGACATATGATCTGTACTATAATATTCCACTTGAGGAACTGATGGCGGTAATGACTGGTGCTTTAGAGAATGGATTTACTGTGTGCTGGGATGGAGATGTAAGCGACAAAGGCTTTTCACATGCCAATTCAGTGGCAATACTTCCTGAAAAGGATACTGCTTCCCTTGATGCATCACTGAAGGAAAAATGGGAAAAACTAAGCGAAAAAGATAAAATGGCAGAATTGTACAAATTTGAAAAGCCAGGCAAAGAAAAAGCCATTTCTCCTGAAATGAGGCAGGATGCTTTCGACAGCCATCTTGCAACAGATGACCATCTGATGCACTTTACCGGCATTGCCTTAGATCAGAACGGAACCAGATATTTTATCACCAAAAATTCATGGGGAGCCAACAGCAATAAAACGGGAGGGTATCTCA
>Ga0351883_1055_pt1 | contig 37230 bp, 23 predicted proteins | sample BONcelFGM3001F14_FD_206772 | JGI IMG/M metagenome (GOLD analysis project Ga0351883, IMG submission 206772) | Enriched cells from coal bed in the Powder River Basin, Montana, United States - BONCAT cells FGM rep3 HSBNCT.FGM.300.1.F14 ...
CGAGCCCCAGAACCTTGTGGCAACGCTCAAATGCCCGGACATCGAACTTACGTGGAATTCTGTGGCCGAGGCCACAGGATACCACATTTACCGCGCCACCACCTCGGGCGGTCCCTACACACTGCTGGAACAGGAGGTCGCGAGCCCGTACACCGACACCACAGCCGCCACGGGATCCACGTACTTCTACGTGGTCACCGCGTTCTACAGTTCCATGGCCGGGCAGGAAAGCGGGTACTCCAACGAAGCGGCAATAACCAAAAACTGCGGCACAAATACGCCGTATACTTATGACTACGACTGCGGCAACAAAATTCCGCCTCACTTCAGCGCGCCCACGCCCGACGGCGAATTGTACCGGCCGTGGGAAGTGGCCACGGACCCGGCGGGCAATATGTACGTGTCCAACTCCATCAATAACCGCATCGAGAAATATGACAAAGATTGCAAGTTCATCAAGAAATGGGGCGCGCCCGGCAATTACCCCGGGCAGATGACCGAGCCGCGCGGCATCGTGTATAACCCGTCCGACGGGCTCATCTACGTGACAGATGCATACGAGCGCGTGCAGGCATTCACCACGGACGGCGCATACTCGCACGGATGGTACGCGCCCAAAGCCGTATCCCTTGCCGTGGACGGGGCCGGATCCATTTACGTGGTGCAGCACAAGCTTCTGGGCTACCTGGCCAGGTACGACACCAACGGCGCGCCGATCGCGCAGTGGTATATGCCCAACATCCTGGGCGTTGGCGTGGACCCGACTTCGGGCACAGTTTACGTGACCACGAACACAGCCATCCAGGCCCTGGACAGCGGCGGCAATGTCACGGCCACCATTGGAGCGGGGCAAGTGGCCAATCCCGCGGGCATTCATTTCAGCCCGGACGGCCGCATGTTCGTGTCTGACACGGGCGCGCGCCAGGTGTTCATCTTCCAGGGCGGGCTGCTGCTGGACACCGTGGGGCAGGGCGGCCTGGCCGCTGGCGAATTCACGGAGCCCACAGATGTCTGGGTGGTGGATGACAAAAAGCTCCTGGTCCTGGACCGCCAGCACGACCGCGTTAATATCTTTTCCCAGAAATGATTTTACTTCTTAACGGATTCATCCGTTGACTTTTATCCTTCAATAATTCTGATGATTTTTATAAAATTTCAATGCGTTGCGTCGATTCGCATTCAATGCATGGATTGCAAAATAGATAATATTCATTAATAAATAACAATTGAACATAAAATGTTTGTGCTTGTTGAGTAACCTGATCCCGTATTAAAGTTGTGCAATGATGAAGAATGGCATATATTCGGATCAGGAGCACTTGCAGGTGCTGCCGGGGCGGAGGGCTCACTATGTATTTGTGGCGTAATCAAGGCCTGGCGGTTCGTGTTTATTCCCTTTTCGGTATTCTATTAGTCATGGCTCTTATTGGCGGCGTAATTACCATCTGGTACGCTGCGAACACGGGGCGCATGCTGCGAATCATGATGGAGCAGGATGTTACGGCTCTGGAGGCGGCGCGCGAACTGGAAACTGCGTTGGTCAGCCAAAAAGGATTTCTCACATATTATTATATCGACCAGAACCCTGACTGGCTCCAAAAACTTGAAAGCCGCAAACATGAATTCAACGATGCCCTGGACACAGCATTTAAACACACGCATACGGACAGAGAACGGGATATCCTTATAAAGATTCGGGATGAGTACATGGAGTATTCCCACTCTCGTGACCAAGTTGTCAAATTGTATAAGGCCGGCCGGTTTGAAGAGGGATCGGATTTGCACTGGAAGATCCGGCTGAACTTTTTCGCCATTCACGACCTGGCCGAGGATTACAAGCAAATTTATACAAAAAATATCATAAATACGCAGAACAACCTGCGCGGGCGCGCCGTGGAGATGCGCAACTTCGTGATTGCCGGGATGGCCTTGCTGCTGAGCCTGGGCATCGGGTTCGGGGTTACCCTGGCCACACAGGTGATCCAGCCCATCCGCCGGTTATCTGCGGCCGCGGCCGGTGCAGACGGGCAGGACGGGCAGCGCGAGAACGAAATGAAACAGCTCAGCCGCAGTGTGCATGGACTTATTGAAAACGTTGGCGCCACAAAAAAGGAACTCGAACAAAGCCGGGAACTGCTGGAGCACTCCGAGAAGATGGCCCTGCTGGGCAAGCTTTCCACCGAAGTGGCGCACAGTATCCGAAACCCGCTCACATCCATCAAAATGCGCTTGTTTTCCCTTCAGCGAAGCCTGGATTTAAACGAAAACCAAAAGGAAGATATTGAAGTTGTTTCCGAGGAAATGCGCCGCCTTGATAATATCGTGCGCAACTTTTTGGAGTTCTCCCGCCCGCCCAAGCTCAAGATGCAGTCTGTGCGTGTTTCAGACCTGATGAGCATGACCCTGGCGTTGTTGCATCACCGGTTAAAAATTGCGGGCGTGGTTGTGGAGCGCCGCACACAGGATGATTTGCCGCATGTGAATGCGGATCCCGAACTGCTCAAGGAAGTGCTGGTGAATTTCATTGTGAATGCGTGCGACGCCATGGACGACAAGGGTGGGAAGATCCGGATTCAGGAAATGGAAGCCGTGGCCGAACACATTGGGCGCGCTGTGGTCGTGCGCATTCAGGATTCAGGACCGGGCGTGCCCGAGGAGATTAGAGACCGTGTTATGGAACCGTTCTTCACAACCAAGGCCGAAGGCACAGGGCTCGGGCTGTCCATTGCACGGCGTATCATCGAGGAACACGGGGGCCGCATCGACCTGTCTTCGCCCGATAGCGGGGGCGCTTGTTTCAGCATCAGCATTCCCATTCCCGAAGGCGAGGAATCCCCATGACCCAGATATTGATTGTAGATGACGATACGCAGCTCAGGGACAGTTTCCGCAAGCTGCTCATTGATGAAGGCTTTGACGTGGATATCGCTCCCGACGGCGAAACGGCGCTGGAAATGGTGCGGCGCCAGCCGCCCGATCTGGTGGTCATGGACGTGCGCATGCCGGGCATGAACGGGCTTGAAACGTTTACGGAAATGCGCCGAATTCACCCCCGGCTCACGGCCATCATCATGACCGCGTTCGGCACCACGGATACAGCCATTGAAGCCACCAAGCTCGGGGCCTTCGATTACGTGCTCAAGCCCTTCGAAATACCGGACATGCTGTCGCTGATCAAGGAAGCCCTCGAGGCAGGGCGCATCATGCGCTCCCGAGTAAGCGTGGGTGAGGAAACCGGGGAGGGGAACGGGGAGTCCATTATCGGCAGCAGCGCGGCTATGCAGGATGTGTATAAGGCCATCGGGCGCGTGGCGCCCACGGATGCCACGGTACTGGTTCTCGGCGAATCGGGCACGGGCAAGGAACTTGTGGCCCGCGCCGTTTACCAGCACAGCGAGCGCACGGACAAGCCGTTTCTGGTGATAAACTGCGTGGCCATTCCCGATACCTTGCTTGAAAGCGAATTGTTCGGATATGAAAAAGGGGCGTTCACCGGCGCCAACGCACGCAAACTGGGCCGCATCGAGCAGGCCCACAAGGGCACCGTGTTCCTGGATGAAATCGGGGACATGCCCCTGCATATTCAAACAAAGATTCTCCGGCTGCTGCAGGAGCAGAGCATCGAAAGGCTGGGCGGGGGCGAACCCATTTCCGTGGATGTGCGCATCATCGCGGCCACGAACCGGGATCTGGTTTCATTGATGGAGCAGGGCCGGTTTCGCGAAGACCTGTTCTACCGGCTCAAAGTCGTCACAATCAATCTGCCCCCTCTGCGAAAGCGGGAAGGCGATGCCGCGCGCCTGTGCGATTATTACCTGGCCCGGTATTCCAGGGAAATGGGTCTCGGCAACCCTGGAATCACCCAGGAAACCCGGACTGTGGTGGAAGAGTATGCGTGGCCCGGCAATGTGCGCGAGCTGGCCAACGCCATTAAAAAGGCGCTTATTTTCAGCCGGGGCAGCGCCCTGGCGCCCGAGGACATCATGCAGGCCATGGAAGTTTCCCAGGATAACATTTCCACAAGCGAACAGGATTTGGAGACGTCCGCCAGAGCCTGGATTCGCAATAAGCTGCTCACAGAATCCGAGGGCGATATATTCAATCATCTCATGGATCGATTTGGCGCTATTCTTACAAGTGAAGCTCTGGGGCTGACCCGGGGCAACAGAACCCGGGCCGCCAAGCTGCTGGGTATTACCCGCCCAACGCTTCAGGCCAAAATTGAAAAATTCGGCCTGGGCGGAGATTCCGCAGCAGACAGGAGCAACGGGTTGTAACGACCCCGCTATCCCCTGTGGCCCTTAAATGCACAGGCTGGTTTTTAATTCCCGATCAATCTGTTTTCCGATACCATGCGCAGTTTCCGTGTGTTCCCTTGCAATGAGAAATTCCACCTGGGCCAGCAGATCCTCGGTGGAAAAGGGTTCGCACAGAAATCTCTGCGCTCCGGCCATAAATCCTTTGAGCCGGGTGCTCAAGTCACTCCGTCCCGATATCATGATAATAGGAATGGCGTGCATGCCCCGCTGTGAACGGATCCACCGGCACAATTCAAATCCGGAAATATCAGGCAGAATCGTGTCGATAATCACGGCATGGGGATGGTTTGACTCAAGAAATTCCCTGGCTTTCTGTGCTGACGTTTCGCTCTGGCACGTATATCCGTTCTGGGTTAACGCATTGCAAATCACGGCTTTTGATGTCCATCGGCTCTGAACCACAAGAATGCTACTGCTATTGCTGTCATGCATCTTCCCCTCCCCTTATACCTGCTTTGGTTGTGAATTGCTTCTCCGTCCTTAATCAATTTTTGTACCATCCTGTGATTTGCGAAAAAACTACATGCTCACGGTATTTGCACCATGGTTTTTCGATTCTGTGGTGCCGGGTTTCTTTACAGCGTGTAAAGCAAATCGGCTTTTTGGGGCAGCCTACCGGCATGCCCGGCGCTTAAAAAAACCTTTTAAGGACTATTCATGGTGTTTATTCGATGCCAGCCAATTGTGGCATGAAAGTTGAAATGAAGGCATTGGGAAAACAAAAGGAGTGATCGATTGTGGACGGCGGGTTCGTGATTCTGGTGGCTGACGGGAGCGCTCATATCAGGGATTTCCTGATGAGAGAGTTGCAATCGGAAGGTTATGGTGTTCAGCTTGCATCAGATCACGGAGAATTGTTTGCTCATCTGGATAAAGACCCGGTTGCGGATTTGGTCGTGCTGGATCTGAACCTGCCATTTTATGGGGGCATGGATGTGCTGGTGAGGTTGCAGAATCGCACCCCGCCCGTCCCAATCGTTATTCACACCATCTTTACAGAATATGAGCATCATTCCACGGTCAGAGCGGCTGACGCGTTTGTGGAAAAACAGGGGGACCCGGCGGCGCTGTTGCAAGCCATTGATATGGTGCTGCACAATCATTATCCGCAACGGTTCTCATTTGATTCCATGGTGAAAAACAACTGAATCCGGCGAGGTTGGACAGGTGAAAAACAAAGAGAGTAAAGCAGCATCCGGAGGCTTGTCTTCCGGGTACGGCGCGGTGCTTGCAAAGGACCTGGAGCCGGACCGGCGGGATACGCAGGAGTATTTCCGCCGCCTGCGCAACAAGCTTCGGGTGAGCCTTCTGGCTGCGTATCTGGTTCCCCTGGCTTTTCTGTCCCTGTATTACCACTTCCATTTTGATATGACCCTGAAAATGGGCGGCAAAGTGCAGCTTTCTTCTCTGGCCGAAAGCCAGAGAAATACTGTGGACCTGTTCCTGCAGGAGCGGGTCGTCAACATATTCAGCCTGTTTCATGAATCGAATTTTACGAGCACGCCTGCGGATGATGACATGCGCCGGTATCTTTCGCGGCTGCGCGAGAGCAGCGATGCTTTTGTGGACGTGGGGTTCCTGGACAGCCGCGGCGTGCAGATCGGATACGCCGGCCCTTACCCATTCCTGTCGGGCAGGGAATACAGCCACGAAAAGTGGTTCAAGGACCTGATGGAACAGCAGCGCAATTATTACATCAGCGATATTTATCTGGGGTTTCGCCGAAAGCCCCATTTCACTATTGCCGTGCGCCAGGTGCTGGATGGTGAAATGTGCGTGATGCGAGCCACTTTGGATCCGGATAAACTGAATCTGTTTCTGCGCACCATCGGCCAGGGCAAGGGCGTGGCTTCCGCCCTGGTCAACACACAGGGCATCTACCAGGTCGTGGACCTGGATCAGGGCGTGCTTTTAGGTGATTCCAAATACAAGTTTCCCATGAAACCCGCCGCGGGTGTGAGAGAAATGCAAGGCAGCGCAGGCACCGAACTGGTGGCCTATGCGTGGCTCAGCGAGGCGCACTGGGCTCTGGTGGTGCGCCAGCCCCTGAATATTGCGTATGCGAGCATGTACAAGGCGCGCCTGGTCATGATCGGCTTGTCCGCGGGCATGGTCGTAATCCTGGTGGGGGCCATATGGATTACCACGGGACGTCTGTTGCACCGCGCCGAGTCCATGGAGAGTTCGCGCAAGGAGCTTAAATCCCAGTTGTTCCACGCGGCTAAGCTCGTGTCTGTAGGAGAACTGGCGGGCGGCGTGGCCCACGAAATCAACAACCCCCTGGCTATTATCTCGTCCCAGAGCGGGGTAATCCGCGATATGCTCAACCCCGAGTTCGGCATGGACTCCTCGCCCGAGGCCATCCGGGAAGAGCTGGGTATTATTGATGACGCGGTGCTGCGCGCCAAGGACATCACCTACAAGCTGCTCAATTTTGTGCGCCGCAATGAATCTCAAACCGTGGCATGCAATGTGAACCGGCTCCTTGACGACGTGGTCAGCGGCCTTATGGAGCGCGAATTCGAGGTGGCCGATATCCGCATCGTGCGGGATTATGCCCAGGATTTGCCCCGCGTCATGCTTCTGCCCGACCAGGTGCGCCAGGTGTTCCTCAACATTATCAATAATGCCGGAGACGCCATTGGTGAAGCGGGCACGGTTACACTCACCACGCGCGAGGACGACGGCTTCGTGCGCATCTCCATCACCGATACAGGCAATGGCATGAACCAGGAGGAAATGGCCCGCATTTTCATGCCGTTCTTCACCACCAAGGAAGTGGGCAAAGGCACGGGGCTTGGCCTCAGCATCAGCCTCAGTATCGTGGAATCCCTTGGCGGCAAAATTGATGTTCAGAGTGTGCCCGGAGCGGGCAGCTCATTCACCATATCATTTCCACACAGTGAAGCGGAGGAATCAAAAGATGTCGACGGAAACGAATACTAAAGCACCCGAAGGGACCGCAAGAGTCCTGCTGGTGGACGACGAGTCCCACTTCAGGGCGGCCATGAAAAAGCAGCTTGAGGTGCGCGGGTACAGCGTCATGGACGTGGGTACCGGGGAAGAAGCAATCAAGATTGTGCGCCACAAAAAGCCCGAGGTCATTGTTCTGGATCAGAAAATGCCGGGCATGGACGGCATCCAGACTCTGAGGGAAATTAAAGCAATCCGGCCCGAGGTGCAGATTATCATGCTCACCGGGCACGGCACCACGGACAAGGCGCGGCTCACCGGCAAATACGATGTGTTCAAGTATATGGCCAAACCGTGCCCTATCGAAGAACTGATAGATAACATCGAGGCCGCACGCCAGGAGCGCACCTACGCCATGGCCCGGCACGAAATTCCAGACATGAAGCGCTCCAGCATAAAAGAATGGCTCATCGGGGTTCACGGCCTGCGCCCGGGCATCATGATCGCCAATGTGCTCCTGTTCCTGCTCATCGCGCTCACCCCGCCGCCTAAGAGCATGGTGGACCTCATGGCCGTGCAAAAGGGCGGCGTAACGTCCCAGCGCATCATGGGCTATTCGGACTTTCGTAAAATGAAAGACGGCGAATCCATCGGTTCCTACTACCTGGACAAGTCCAAAATCCTGGAGCACAGGGGCGGCGACGCCGAAGTCACGGTTGATGAAGCCGCATATGTGGCCGCGCGCAAAGCCAAGATTATGCTCGGCATTCTGGTGCTCAGCGCCGTGTTCTGGGCCTCGGGCGCGCTGCCTGTGGGCATTACCGCATTCCTGGCCTGTGTCATGCTGTATCTGTTCAATGTTCTCACGCCCAACGATATTGCACGCGCCCACGCCAAGGACGCTGTCATCTTTGTTATGGGCGTTCTGGGCCTGGCCGCGGCCATCGCAAAAACCGGGCTGGACCGCCGTATCGGTCTGTTGCTGCTGAGCACCAGCAAGTCGCTGCCCTGGTTCCTGTTTATTTTCGCGCCCCTGCTCGCGGTGAGTGCGTCGTTTCTCAGTGAACATGCCCTGGTGGCGTTTGTGGTGCCCGTGCTCATGCTGGGCTACCTGGGGGTTGTCCGCGCGGCGGGCATCCGTCAGGACAAGTCTCTGGCGGTGATGCTTATTCTCGTGTGCTGCTTCGCGGCTAATGTGGGGGGGCCGGGTTCTCCTGCAGCCGGCGGCCGCAACGCGGTCATGATAGGCATCCTTAACGACTACGGCATCCAGATCTCATTCGGCACCTGGGTCAAGTACGGCCTGCCTTTCGTGCCCGTGTGCGCGCTCTGCATAGCCGGGTATTTCTTCCTGGTCTTCCGCAACAAGCTCAAGGTCAAGAACCTGGATCTGATCTCTGAAATCCGCAAGGAAACCAAGAAGATTGGAAAAATGACCAAACAGGAATACATTACCGCGGTCATCCTGGTCATTCTTATCGCCATGCTCATCACCCTTGGGGAGGATTTCGGCATGGGCGGACCCTTCCTGTTCGCCCTTGTCATCCTGGCCGTGTTCGGAATCCTGCAGTGGAAGGACATAAACAGTATTCACTGGGACGTGGTGGCCCTGTACGCCAGCGCCAGCGCCCTGGGTTACTGCGTGGCCCTCACAGGCGGGTCCCTGTGGATTGCTGAAAAGTTCGTAAATACCCTGCCCGCATATTTCCAGAGCGGCCCGGGCCTGGCCATAAGTTCCAGCATTTTCACAGGCGTCCTCACTAATTTCATGAGTGACGGCGCCACCGTGGCTTCCATCGGGCCCATCACTGTACCCATGGCCATGATATCGGGAACGTCCCCGGTCATGGTGGGCCTGGCCACAGCCTTTGCCTCAAGCTTCGCCCATATGATGATCATCGGCACCCCCAACAACGCCATCGCCTACGCCATGGCGCGCGACCCGGAAACCGGCGAGCAACTCGTTACTCTCGGCGATTTCATGAAACATGGTTTCGTGGTTCTGCTCATCTGCTGGGCTGTGCTGTTCTTCTGGACCATTCTCGGCTACTGGCAGTGGATGGGCATCGACAAGGCTGTTTAGCTGTACGGCTTCACGACACGCCCAAACCGGGCAATGAACACGGGGCAATGCCCCGGACGGAAAAAGGAGAGAACATCATGAGCATCGAAAAAATCAACATCCTTGTGGTGGATGACGAGGAAGCATTCCTGCAGTCCATGACCAAGCGGCTCACCGTGCGGGACTTCAATGTGACCGCCGTGAACCGGGGCGACAAGGCTCTGGAGGCCGCCAAGCACAACAGTTTCGACATTGCGCTCGTGGATTTGAAAATGCCGGGCATGAACGGCGAAGCCACCCTCGAGGCGCTCAAGAAAGAGCACCCCTTCATGGAGGTGGTGATCCTCACCGGGCACGGGTCCATCGATTCGGCCGTGGAGTGTACGCGCAGCGGCGCATACTGCTACCTCCAGAAACCGTGCGATCTGGATTATCTTCTCCAGGTGCTCAGCGAGGCGTTCAAAAAGCGCCTGATTAACAAAAAGAATATCCGCAATGAGCAACTGGAGAAACTCCTTGATATGGTGGACTCCAGTTCCCCGCTGGCCATTCTGCGCAAGATGAAGGAATTGGACGGGCAGAATATCTGAGGCGGGCGAGAGGCCGCGGGCGCGGCGTGAGGAGACGGCAACCATGGACAGCACACAGGACAACAGCGCTCAGAGTGTGAAGTTCCGGCGCATCCGGCGCATGATCATCACCCGCGTACTCATCGCGCCGTTCCTGATCGTCATGCTCGTGTTCGGAATCCTCGTGTATTTTTTCTCTGAAACCCTGGACCGCAGGGCCCAGGGCGAACTGAGCCGGGTCGCCCAGGGCCACCGGGCTCTGGTGGATGCTTTCCTGTCCGAGCAGGTCTCGGCGCTTGAATACACGGCCGCCACCCATTCTTTTAAGGAACTCGGCGACAACGCACACCTGGATGCATTGTTTCTGGACCTCAAGAGTAAATACCCGGCTTTTGAAGACATCGGAGTAATTGATGAAGGCGGCCGGCACATGGCTTATGTGGGCCCCTACGATCTGGTGGGCAAAGACTACTCAAAGGCGGAATGGTTCCAGGCCGTATCCCTGAAGAGCGTGTACATATCCGATGTGTTCCGCGGCTACCGGAACGTGCCCCATTTCGTAATTGCTGTGCAGAGAATCCAGGGCGGGCGTCCCTGGTACCTTCGGGCCACCATTGATACCGCGTATTTCAGCAACCTGGTCAAAGGCATCCACATCGGCGGCACGGGCCAGGCGTATCTGGTGAACAGCAAGGGATTATTCCAGACCGAACTGCGCACCGGCGGCCAATTGGAGCAGCCGGATCCGGACCGCAAACTGTACGCTGTTGCGGGAACGGATATCGCATCATTCACGGCCCGCGCCGCGGACAGGCAGACATACATGTACGCCGCGGGCCGGTTGCGGGAAAACGGGTGGATGCTTGTGGTGCGCCAGAAAGCGTCTGAAGCGTACGCGCCCCTGGTGCGCGCTGTGGCTGTAGCCCTTATTGTTATCTCCTTGGGCGGGGGCGTGGTGGTTCTCACGGCCTATGTGCTCGCTTCGTCCCTGGCCGGCCGGCTCGCGGTCATGGAAGTGGAAAAGCGTGAAATGGGCAGCAAGCTGCTGGCAGCCGGCAAGCTGGCCGAAGTGGGTGAAATGAGTGCGGGCATGGCCCACGAGATTAATAATCCTCTCCAGGTCATGGTCTCCGAATGCTGCATGATCAACGATATATTCAGTGATTTGAAATTGCCTGAAAAGAATTTGTCGGCTGCGGACCTTGCTTCTGTGCGCGATTGTCTTGACCAGGTGTCCCTGCAGATTTCCCGTTGTTCGAATATCACCCAGGGTTTGCTCAAGTTCGCGCGCAAGTCCGAGCCTTCGATTTGCGATGTGGACCTGCGCGCCACGCTGCATGGCGTGCAGGCAATGATTGAGAACCGGGCGCATCTTGACGGCGTGGCCGTTACCATACAGATGCAAGACGGAATTCCTTTGATTCAAAGTGACGAATCTCAGCTTGAGCAGGTCTTTCTCAATCTTTTTAACAATGCCTTGTATGCGGTCCGTGACCGTGACCAGGCTGAAATAAGGGTTTCCGCATCATTGGATTCGGATGACGCCATCGTAACCGTGGCCGATAACGGCTGCGGCATTGGACCGGACAATCTCAATAAAGTATTCCTGCCTTTTTATACGACAAAACCGGTGGGGCAGGGCACCGGCCTGGGGCTCAGCACATGCTACGGCATTGTGGAGCGGCTCGGGGGCCGGATGGCGGTGGAAAGCGAATTGGGCGTGGGCACTGTTTTCACGGTAAGGCTGCCGCTGAGCGCGGCCTCGACCCGTTCCGGCGCGTGACCGGATGGGCGATTTTATCCTGGGAGGATGCCATGAGTAACGTGAATCTGCTGGTTGTGGACGATGAAGAACGGTTTTTGTCGACCACGAAAATTCTATTGGAAAAAAGGGGGTTTCGAACACGCACCGCTCCGGGCGGGCGCGAAGCGCTCCAGGCGCTCGCCGAGCACTTTGTGGATGTGGTTGTGCTTGACGTGAAGATGCCGGGCATGGACGGCGTGGAAACCTTGCGCCGCATCAAGCGCGATTATCCGCTGGTCGAAGTCATCATGCTCACGGGCCACGCTTCTGTGGAATCCGCTGTCGAGGGCCTCAAATTGGGCGCTTTTGACTATGTGATGAAGCCGTGCGATGTGCCTGAACTTGTGGACAAGATCAACGATGCGTTCACGCGCAAACAGGCCATGGAGGAAAAGATCAGAAAAGCCCGGGTGGACCGCATTATCAGCCACCCCATGGCTGTGTTCGACAAGCGCACCGATATCGATTGATGCGGGACTTTTGTACTGGAGAGGATGCAGGATCATGAGTGAGCCGGAAGGAATACGCGGCCACAGTGAGAAACCGGTCGGGTACGACAAGTATATTGACTGGAAAGTATTCATAATCCCCGCAGTGTTGCTGATTGCCATCCCGCTCATGCCCGCAACCAGGGGCATGCAGGACGTGGGCACTGAATATACCATCGGCGAAAAAGTTGTCGTGGAGATGTTGAGCCGGAAACTGTTTCACAAGCCCCAGGCCGATATCGAACAGTGGCAGCTTGTGACCGTGCGCATCATGGAGCAGTCCATGATCAACGGCGCAGTGCGGCAAAAGAAGTTCATGAGCCGGGATGTGAAATGGTGCAGGAAAAACAATATCCAGGCGCAGGAAAAGCATCTGGTGCAGGCAAAAGAATTTGTAGGCAAAATGAACCCGGAGCAATATGCGGCGCTGATTCAGGAAGCGGCCGCGCTCCGGGCCGATACCCTGAGTTATGATTCCCTTTCCGACGCCGACAAGAAGTCGGCAGACAAGGGCGCGTGGAAACTCAAGGTGGCCCTCGCGGTCATGGTTTTCACGGTATTGTGCTTTGTCACAGGGTGCATTCCACTGCCCTCCGTGGCCTTCTGCATCGGGCTCATACTGGTCGGAACGGGTGTCATATCGCGGGATGAGGTTGCCGCTCTGTACTGGAGCGATGCGTGCTGGTTCATTATGGGCAGCCTCATGTTTGCCGCGGCGTTTGTGAAAACCGGGGTGGACAAGCGCATCTGTTTTTTTCTGTTCAGCAAGCTGGCCAAGCCCAATGTGGCCGCCATCACCATGGTCCTGATCCTGGTGATCGCGCCCTGCGCATCCTTTATTTCAGACCACGCCCTGGCCGCCATTTTCCTGCCCATCGCCATTATCCTGCACCGCGGCAGCCAGGTGCGCGGCGAGCCCCTGGACATGGAACTGGGCAAGATGCTGGTCATCACCGTGGCCATGGCGTGCAACATCGGCGGGTTCGGCGCACCAAGCGGCGGCGCGCGCAACGTGATCATGATGAGTTATCTCGATGACATGTTCGGAACAGACATCGGCTATTTCCAATGGGTGACCTACGCCATGCCGTTCGTGTTTATCATGATGCCGCTCACCTGGCTGGTGATCCAGGCCCGCTTCAAACCCAAAACCCGCGATCTGTCCGGGGCCATGGCCCATATCAGCGAGGACATCAACCACATGGGCTCCTGGAGCCGTCAGCAGATCGTGACGCTGATTATTTTTGCGGTCATGGTCTTCCTGTGGTTCACGGAAAAGTCATTCTACGATCTCGGGATATACCCTGTGCGCCTGGGAATCGGCGTGGTGGCCGTGGGCGGCGCCGTGGCCTATATCCTGGCCGGGGTTGTGAACTGGCGCGATTACCAGGAGAAGGTGGACTGGGGCGTTGTGTGGCTGTACGCGGGCGCCATTATCTTCGGCACAGTGCTGGATAAGTCCGGGGCCGCGTTTTTCCTGGCGCGCTCCGTGGTCAACGCCGCGGCCCAGTTCGGCATGGATTCAGGGATGGCGCTCATCGGCCTGGCCAGCCTGCTCACCAGTGTGCTCACCCAGCTCATGGCCGACGGCCCGGCCGCAGCAGCGGTGGGACCCATCACGCTGAACATGGCCGGCATTGTTCACCCGGGAACGGCCATGCTCCCATTCATGTCCATGGCCACGGCCGCAGCTTCCAGTTTCGCTTACTGCCTTATTATCGGCACGCCGCCCAACGCCATTGTTTACGCCAGCGGTTATCTGGAACCCAAGGATTATCTCCGCGTAGGCATTCCCTTGTGGCTTATCGCCAACATCGTGCTTCTCCTGCTGGTGTATTTTTATTGGATGTCCCGCGGTTTCGCCGGCATGTCGGGATTTTGAGAGAGGGGATAACAACTATGGAAAATCTAAAACCAATCAAGGTGCTTATTGTGGACGACGAAGAGCGGTTCCGATCCACGACCAAGGAGATCCTCGACAGGCGCGGGTTTCAAACCACGGCCGTGGCAAGCGGCGCCGAAGCCCTGGAACAGCTCCGCAACAATGGGTTTGACGTCATTATTCTTGATGTGAAAATGCCCGGCATGGACGGCAACCAGACTTTGAGAGAAATCAAGAGCATCGATCCCGACATCGCAGTTATCATGCTCACGGGCCATGGCACCCCGGATTCGGCCGTTGCCGGACTGCGCGACGGGATTTTCGATTACCTCAGCAAGCCCTGCAACATCGAGTTCCTCACCAAAAAAATCCACCAGGCCTACGCGGGCCGCAACAGGGTGAGCGACGGGGAATCACGGGTGGGCGACATCATGGTTCCTTTAAGCACGTTCAGTAAGATTTTTAAAGACGCCACCGTGTCTCAAGCCATGGGCGTGATTATCGATTCCTTTAACCGTTCCATGTTTTCCGGCACCGTGGCCGAATCCGTGCATCGATCCATCCTTGTGCTGGATGATCGGGACAATGTAATCGGCCTGCTCAGTTTCATTGATCTGCTCCGCGGCGTGCAGCCGTCCTACATGCGCCTGCTCAAGGACCGTCCGGTCATGGCCGATTCCATCCATATTGAGCCGCCGGATTTCACCGGCCTGTTCACCATCCTTGTCAGGGACCTGGGGCAGAAAAAGGTAAGCGATCTCATGTCCGCAGCGCCGCCGGCCATTCGCCCCCAGGATAATCTCATGACCGCGGTGAACCGCATCCTCAGCCTGGGCGTGCGCAGGCTGCTGGTTGTGAACGACGAGGGCCAGTCCGTAGGCGTAATCCGCGAGCAGGATCTGTTCTTTGAAATCGCCGACATTATGCGCAAACTCAATGGTTTCAGTTGAGCGTTTCGACACACGGCGCGTTTCATTCGAGGGGCATGGATATGGGGAAGTGTTTAAAGGATTGATCACAAGTGGATAGGTTGCGGGTTGACGCGGCGACCTGCCCCGGCCCGCGGCGCGGCCCGCAGCCTGCCATTTGTATTTACAAGCCATCCGCTTCACGCCGGATGTTTGTTTTTCACCAGCGGCGGCCGGGGGTTGCCCCCGGCCGCCCTTTTTGGAGCGCGGCACGCCTGTGCACAAAAACAGAACGGCCCCGCACCAATGAAGGCGGCGGGGCCGTTTCGCCTTGAATTGAAGGCGGCGCCTGTTACTGCTTATTGTACCACTACATTTACATCATCTCAACAAGCATGGCTTTGCCCATGCCGCCGCCCACGCACATGGTGGCGATGCCGAGCTTGAGGCCGCGTTTCTGCATTTCGTAAATGAGGCTGGTGGTGATGCGCGCGCCCGTGCAGCCCACGGGATGGCCCAGGGCCACGCCGCTGCCGTTCACGTTTGTGATGTCGCGATTCAGTCCCAAACCCTTTTCACAGGCTATGTACTGGGCGGCAAAGGCTTCGTTGACTTCGAACAACTGGATGTCGTCGAGTTTTTTGCCGGTTTTCTTGAGTAGTTTTTCAACAGCCGGAACCGGGCCGTAGCCCATGCGTTCAGGTTCCACAGCGGCGACCGCGTGACCCACGATTCGCGCCAGGGGCTTGACGCCTTCTTTTTCCGCGCGCCTGGCGCTCATGAGCACCACGGCGGCTGCGCCGTCGTTGATGCCGCTGGCATTGGCCGCGGTCACGGTGCCGTCTTTTTTGAAGGCGGGCTTGAGCTTGCCCAGTTTTTCCATGGTCAGGCCTTCGCGGGGATGTTCGTCCGTGTCCACGATAATGGGATCGCCCTTGCGCTGCGGCACGGGCACGGGCACGATTTCATCCTTGAAGCGGCCGCTCTTGATAGCATCCACGGCCCGGTTCTGGCTGGTGAGAGCCAGTTCATCCTGATCCTCGCGGGTGATGTTGAATTCCGCGGCCAGGTTCTCGGCTGTGATGCCCATGAGGAATCCGCCCAATGGGTCGGTGAGGCCCTGGAACAGGCTGTCCACGCAGGCCGTGTCGCGGTTGCGCGCGCCCCAGCGCATTTCATACAGCACGTAGGGAATGTTGCTCATGCTCTCGGTGCCGCCGGCCAGGACCACTTCGTTCTCGCCGGTCTGGATCTGCTGCATGCCGATCACGATGGCCTGCATGCCGCTGGCGCACTGGCGCTGCACAGTCATGCCGGGCGTGGTGAACGGGATGCCCGCTTTGAGCGAGGCGGTGCGCCCGATGTTAATCTCGTCGTTGCGCATGAAACACTGGCCCAGGATCACATCATCGATGATTGCATAATCTTCGATGTTGGCCCGCTTGAGGGCTTCTTTCATGGCGATTACGCCCAGATCCATGCTGGAAACGCTCTTGAATATGCCGCCGAAATCTCCAATAGGTGTTCTTGCCGCTGATACAATGACTACGTCTTCCATGCGTTACCTCCGTGTTTTATTCTTTTTTACGCTCTTTGCAATACATCATGATCTTTTAGGGATTGTGCGTACAAAATTCAAATAATAAACATGCCGCCGTATTTGTCCGCGAATTCAACCAGGCGCGCGTTCATAATTTCTTCCCCGGTTTCCTGGATGTAGGCGAACGGAGGATTCTTGAACAGGGCGCCGTTGCGCATGGCCAGATCCACGTCCGCGGCCGATGCCACACCTTCTCCGGCCATGCGTTTTGCTTCCGCTACCACGGCTGTGAGCACGCGCGCCACAATCAGCTCGCGGTTGTCCACGGACCCCGTGGGTTTCATGCCCGCCGCATCATTATAGTCGTAAAATCCTTTGCCCGCGCCCACGCCCAGGTGGCCTGCGGCTACGCGGCGCGTGATTTTTTCAGGAACCGCAAAACGCGCGCCGAACGCGCTGTGCAGGATGCCCATGACCTCGGCCAAAAGCGCGAGCCCGAGCTGGTCCGCCATGCGGAACAGGCCCACGGGCATGCCGCCTTCGGGCTTGACCAGGAACGAATCAATGTCGCGCCTGTCTGCCAGGCCCTCGGCCTCGCAGCGCATGGCCTCGATCATGGCCGCGCACAGCAGGCGGTTCACGATGAACCCGGCTGAATCCCGGCACACAACCGGGGTCTTGCCCATGGACTCGGCCGCGGCGCGCACAATGTCCGCCGCGGCCTCGCTGGTTTGCTCCGCCCGGATAACTTCCACCAGAGGCATCATGGATGCGGGATTGAAAAAATGCAGGCCCGCCACGCGGTCGCGCCGTGCGGTCTTTTCCCCGATGGCCGCGATGCTGAGCGCGCTCGTGTTGCTTGCAAGCACTGTGTGCTCCGGGCACGCCTTGTCCAGCTCAGCGAACACGGATTGCTTGATGGCGAGTTTTTCGGGCACAGCCTCGATGACCAGATCCACGTCTCCGAACAGTGCGTAATCCAGGGTGGGGCGCACCATGGCGAGCTTGGCGTCCATGTCCTCGGCGCTCATGCGCCGCCGTTTGACCTTGAATTCATAAACCTGCCGGCAGCGCGTGAGGCCCGCATCCAGAAACTGCTGATCAACGTCTTTGAGTATTACTTGCAGTCCGGCCTGGGTGGCCACAAATGCCAGTTCCCCGCCCATGACGCCGGCGCCAACGATTCCGATTGTTTTTATGCTCATGCGCACACACCTCCCATGCGAATTGCAGCATTATAACTCATTGCAGCCTGTGCCCGCCATAGGCTGCATGGGGAATTACCTTTGATGGATTGGATTGGTGCTTATTGCGCGGGAGCGATGTCGATAACCAGGGTGCTGATCGGGGGCAGCAGCAGGGAAATACCGTCATCCATGAGATCCGCACCTGTGTAGTTGACCCGCATTTTGACCGTGTGCAGGGCGTTCAATTCCGCATAGGAATCGTAGAGGAATCTGAGGCGGTACGAGGCGTTGCGCGCCAGGGGTGCGAAGTGCAGGCGAAAGGAGCCTTTGTGGGCCGAGGACACGTCCAGGTTGCAGGCTGCGATCACGGTGCGGGCCTCATCGTACTTGACCCAGGCCATGAGCCTGTCGTCCGGGTCGCCGCCCGGCTCGCTGTTGCGCAGATACCACACTCTTCCCTGGTGCAGAACCGTGTGGCGGTTTTTGAGTTTTGCCAGGGACACATAGGCCGCGTGCAACAGGTTGTGCGGGGTTTGGGCGCGCAGGTGTGGGTAGAGCAGGGTGTCGCTCTCGAAATCCGTGCGCTGCTCCTCGCCGTAATCGGCGCCCATTTCAAAGGCGTATGCCAGGCGCACATGGTCGCTTGTACCGGCGCAGCAGTTGACAACCGAGGACATGATGTTTTTGAGCAGCGCGGGGTAATAAGCCACGTCCCACATATTTTCGAGGCTCGGGGCGGGCAGGGCGTGCGCGGCCTGCGAGGCCCAGTAGTGGAACAGGGCCGGCTCGCGCTGCATGTGTTCGTGGAATGATTCGTGCCAGATGCGCGTGGCGCGCGCGCTGTCGTGGTTCTCGAAGTAAGCCATGCCCACGGTTCCGCGGGAAAATTGCGCGTGGATTTCCTCAAAAATATTGAAGTACGCGTGCGCATTCGTTGTGTGCACATGATGATCCACGAGCAGTGTGTAGATCATATCCGTGGTCACGTCCGCGGCCTCGTTCATGGCGCACAGGGTTTCGCCCAGCACGATGGCGTCCGCCTTGACTGCGTTGATGCGGTTTTTGATTTGCTTGAGAAACGGACGGTCCACGGTCTGCGCTGCGTCGATGCGCACGCCGTCGAAATCGCACACGCTGATCCAGTAGGGGGCGACGCCGCTGAGATAGTTTTGCAGGGGCTTGTTGAATTTGAGGTCGAACAGGGCCACGTCCGAATAATCGAGCCATGCGATTTTGTGCTTGCGCGGGCGGCCGTTTTCATCCAGGGCGTACCAGTCAATGTGGCGGTCGATGAGCGGGCAGTCGCGGCTCGTCTGCATGAGAACCAGGTCGAAAATGATGCGCTTGTCCAGGCCGTGCGCTTTGTCCACGAGCCAGCGCATTTCCGCGCGGCCAATGAGTTGTGTGATTGTGTCCCGGCCCAGCAATTGAACAAGTTCTTCCAGGGTGCGGGATGCGAGGTCGTTGACGAATCGCAGCTCATTCTGCTGTTCGCCGGTCAGGAGCTGGTTCATGTCCTGCTCTGTGATGAGCCCAAGGCTCACCAGGCCGGGGATATCGGTTTCCTCGGGCGGCGTGATCAGGTCCGGGTCTATGCTGAAGAAATCCTTGACTGCATAAATGCTGCCCAGCGCGCCTTTGCGCACGTCTTCTCCGGTGTACGAGTCCCCGGTTCCCGGCACGAAAAACGGAAGCAGATAGATGACTTCGGCGGGAATGTTCTCAAGATCTTCAGACAGGTTCTTGATGCGCCCGCTGCGGAACACGCCGTCTTTCACGGATGCGCCGTATTTGCGGATGCATACTTCGGCGATGGACGGGCATTCCTGCACCGTGAGCGGGGAAACAACGAGAACCCCGTCCTGGTTATGGCTGAGCTGGTTTACCGTGACCCATTGTTTTGCGGGGTCCTGAAATGGCAGAGCGTCCGCGGAAAAAGCCGCCGTGAAATGGAACACGCCCGTTGTTGTGACCTCAATATCCCGTGACGAAAAAACAATAGTGTCCGGCCGAGAGCCGGGCGCGGTATCCGGGTGCATGGGTACATAACGGGGCAGGGGGGGGTGATGCATTCCGCGTTCGTCGTGGAACCCGTGCTCGTTGATGTCCATCCATAACCGCGCATCCATGTCATCGGGCCCGGGGCGTTCATCCGGGCTGTCCGTTACGCCCCTGGCGAACAATTCCACGCAAATGCGCACGCTGCGCGTGTACTCACCCTCGGTGTTGAGGAATATGCGGCACAAACCGGGAGGCTGCTCCTCGCCGTCAACCATGATGCGCAGCGCGCCGCCCCATATGCGGCTGTTGTCATACGGCGCGGCGGCTGGCTTGCCATGCAGCAATGCGGCCAAACGCCTGCGCGCCCGGGAACCTGTTGGGACTGGCTGTTTCTTGGTCAAGGAATATGCTCCGAAATCGTGGCTGCGCACCGGCCAAACGCGTAGTGCTTTGCGCCGCGTGCTTACATAATTATATAGAAAGCCCAGGTTCCCGTAAGGGGTGTTTTCAAGTATGATCAAAAAGCAGGGAATTTCCGTTCGCCCGGACCCCGCGCCAAACAGCGTGAATGGTTTCGGGCCAGAGCGCAGGGAGTGCTAAAATGACAACCAAAAACACCGGAGCAATCCTTTACGACTATACCCGGATGATGGCCGATGCCGTGGGCGCCAGGCACGGCGTCAGCGCGGCGGAACTGGGGAAATTTGAAAAATCCGCGGCCGCGGCCGCGCGCGGAGTCACCCGGAAACACGAGGCCGGCGCACTGCCGTTCATGGATCTGCCCAAAAAAATCAAGGCTGCCAAAGACATCGCCGCCTATGCGGATCGGCTGAAAAAGTACGAGAATTTCGTGGTGCTGGGCATCGGCGGATCCTCTCTGGGCGCCATCGCCCTGCAAACCGCGCTCAACCCGGCCCACTACAATCTCATGCCTGCTAAAGCGCGCGCGGGCCGGCCCCGCCTGTTTGTGGAAGATAACGTGGACCCGGACCGCATCGCCAATCTGCTTGAAGTTATTGACCCCCGCAAAACCATGTTCAATGTGATCAGTAAATCCGGGGGCACAGCCGAAACCATGGGCGGATTCATGGTTGCGCGCGATTTGGTGGCGCGCCGCGTAGGCGTGAAAAATCTTAAAAATCATTTTGTGGCCACAACGGACAAATCCCAGGGGCACCTGCGCAAAATCGTTGATGCCGAAGGGTGGGATTCGTTCATCGTGCCCGATGGCGTGGGGGGGCGCTTTTCTGTGCTCACCCCCGTGGGCCTGGTTCCGGCCGCGGCTGTGGGCATCGACATCCTGAGCCTGCTGCGCGGGGCCGCGGCCGTGGCGCTGCGCTGCGCCGGGGAGTCCCTTGGCGGCAACCCGGCTCTGCTTGCGGCCGCGCTCCAGTTCCTGGCGTGTACGCGCAAGGGCAAGTCCATCAACGTGATGATGCCTTATGCGCAACGCCTGCGCGACATAGCGGATTGGTACCGGCAATTGTGGGCCGAAAGCCTGGGCAAGGAAAGAGATCTGGCCGGAAAAATCGTGAACGCGGGCCAGACCCCGGTCAAGGCTCTGGGCGCCACGGATCAGCATTCGCAGGTTCAGCTTTATAATGAAGGGCCCAACGACAAAACACTCACCCTCATGCGTGTGAATTCGTTTGATCAGAAAGTGCCTATCGCGCCGAGTTACAAAGATATCGGCGCCATCGCCTACCTGGGCGGACGCACCATGGAGGAACTCATCAACGCCGAGTGCCGCGCCACGGAAAAGGCGCTTACCGACCATAACCGCCCGAATTCCTGCTTCGTGTTCCCGCAGGTCAACGCGCACACCGTGGGGCAGATTCTTTTCCTCCTGGAAATGCAGACCGCATACGCCGGGGAAATGTGGAACGTGAATACATACGACCAGCCCGGTGTGGAAGCAGGCAAAATCGCCACCTACGCACTCATGGGCCGTCCCGGATTCGAGAAACAGGCAGAGGAAATTAAAAGAGCGGAAAGCAAACTCAAGCCGCTTGTTATCTGATATGCTTGTGCCTGATTATGATAAAAGAAATCATTGAAGAGTTGAAACGGCGGCTTCTTGCCCCGCCGGACCCTGATGAACCGCCTGGCAGATTGCAGAGTTTCGCGCGCGCCGTGAAATATGCGCTGTACGTGGCTGTGCCCGTTGCTGTGCTGATTCTATATCAGTGGATGGCGGACCTGCTGCTGGCTGCGCCCGGGGAAGTGCTGCTCATCTGGATCGTCGCGGCCCTGGTGGTGAGTTTTGTGTTCCGCGCGCCGGGATTCCACGCCATGGCTCTGCTGGCGTCCGCGGTTGTGCTGTTTTATCCGGCGCATCTCATATTTGTAAACAGCCACGCAATTCCCGTGTTGTATCTTGTGGTTACGGTTTTATCCGTGTGGTTCCAGGTGCATAAAGGCCGCTCCTGGCCGCGTATCGCATACACACAGATTTTGATCATTTTGCTCTTCATCGTTCTGGGGGAAGTCATGGGTCCTGTGTTTTCCTCGGGCCACCATGGCGATTCTGTGAGAAATAAGGGCGTCCGGAAAATTGACGGCCCGGCCCTTGACCAGGAAACCCATAAGACCATTGATCTCACGGGCATGAATGCCATGAAAATCATGGTGTCCACCAATGGCAAGCGCTTGTACGCGTCCTATGAGCGCGATCAGAGTGTGGCGGGCGTGGCCGCGTTCGCATTGTCTGACTCAGAGCAGTCCCTGTTCCGTCCCCTGGGGGGCATGGGCGCGCGCCTGATGCAAATCCATCAGAAAACAGGGGATCTGTATGCCTCAAGCCTGTCCAACGGGACCCTTTACAGATTAAAATACAAGGATCTCTCAATTGCTGAAGAGCACCGGCTTTCACCGGTTCCCTTCCCCGCAGCGGTCATTGACACGCCCGGCAACCAGGTGTTCGTGGCCGATGATGTCGATCATGCAATCAAGGTGTTCAGCCTCAACAATACGAAGAAAACCTGGGCCAAGATTCCTTCGGGAGATTTCCGTTTTAAAATCAAACCGCGGCAGGGCGAGAACCTGTTGCCGGGTACGCGATCCCTGTCCGCAATGACCCTGGACCCGGTGCGCCGCCGCATATTCATAACCTATGCCATGAGCCGCAATTTCGTGGTGCTGGATATGGATGAGTATCGGGTTATGAAAATTGACCGCGGCCCGTACCCATGGGCCGCATCTGTGGCCATAGACCCGGGCAGGGGCACGCTGTTCCTGGCCAAGCCCCTGGGGTTTATCGAGTTTTACAAAACGGATACGCTGAGCATGCGCTTGCGCCTGGCGCGCCATGGCGGGTTCCGCGCTTTGGCGTACGACGCCCGCGCAGACCGCCTTGTGGCCGCCAATTACTACAGCGGGTTCGTGCATTTTATGGACCCCTCCACGGGCCGCCTCATCGCCCGCCGCCACGTGTGCCTGCGCATCACCGACATAGCCGTATCGCCGGTCAATAGCAACGTGTATGTGACGTGCGAAGGCGGCATCTATGAGCTGGACCCCAAAGCCGCAGGCGTGCCGGACACAGCTCCAGCGCAATAATCTGCAATTTTTGGATTTCATTTCAAAAGTGTTGCATCGCCAAATGCAGCATGCAGACCGGAAATCAGCCCCTGCCGGCGTGTTTTTCCCCACAGTGTTTTTTGCGGGTTATGATTTATTTCATAGGAGTGCTGTCTCTTTTTTGTATTTATTTTTTGGCCTTCATTTTTGGCGCATTTTTCAGTAAAATAGATCGAGTCACAGTCTTTTGATGATATTGGCAAAATCAGCCTCATTCGCGGAAAACGGATCCGCGGTAATCACGGTTTCAGAAACCAGTTTTTGAAACGCCGGACAAATGAATGCTACATTAGCCACAGGGATCAGGCGCAGGGCTTTTTTGGCCGTTGTTGTGTTTGTTGTGCTTTTGGCGCGCGCTGCGGCCGCCCTTGATCCGTATCCCTATCCGATACCCCCAGCCATCACCAATGTCATGACTTCCCATGCGGTTCCGGGCGCTGTGTCGTTCAGTGTGTTCGCCACAATCCAGGGCCAGGAGCAGTTGGAAAGCCAGTGTGATATCGAGCCGGTTGAGGATTGTGAATCAGAAGATTGGTATTTTATTTCCGATCCGCATATTTCTCCGAATCCGCCCACAATTCAGGAGGCCCGTGTTTATTACTATTTCAATGGGGAAATAGGCAGCACAAGCTCTGTTGGCATGGTGTACGATGCGGGGCTGAACAAGTGGTCCGCGCCTGTTCCTTTATCCGGAGCAGACGCAGGGGACATTGTGACGTTTTTTATACGCGCGGTGGACAGCCGGGGCAATGTGGCCTCCGAAGCCCCGGACCCCGGCACGGACCCCTGCCCCTCTATCGACGTGTGGGACGCCAAATACGCAACGCCCGTAACCAGTTCGTGTTCGTACGCCACAAGTTACAGCCGGTGTGTGGTGAATGATTATTCTGGTACGCCGTCGCCATGCATGACCAACACATTCACACTGGCGGACATGTATGGGGGAGACGTTTGCGGTGAGCCCGACGCCTCGGGGTATCAGTCTGTGATCTATGGCCCGGCCGCGGACAGGCTTGATATTACGGGCATGACCGTGGGTGCGGGCGGCAATTTCCTTTGCGTGAGAATGGGCCTGAGCGCAGCCCCATCCTCGATATTTTTATCGCCCATAGAACGTTATGAACTGGTTATTCTCAATCCGGATTTGCCGGACCCAAATCCCGCAGATCTGCATGCCGAAAACTCGTATTTTGCCATGTACGCCCCGGAGGTTGCGTCCATGGATCCCACTCTGGTCAAAGTCCTCTGGGACGGCGACTGTCTCAGCAATCCCGATACTCCCGACTCATCGGCTTGTAAACTCATCTCGGCAGTGGCTGACCACCCGAATTTGAAAATGAATTATTCCAACGGATCCCTGTATTTCAAAATCAAAACCAGCGGTATTGGAGAAGTATTAACAGTACCGTTTGACCTGATCGGAAACACATCAAAAGAAACCTGGTTGGGGGTCAGAGTCGGTTCAGAGGTTTTATATGAAGAAATAGTGTGGGAAAATGATGTTTCGCAAGTCATGAGATTTTACCATGACAACCATGACGTGCAGGTAAGCACTGCGGGCACGCCCATGGCGCCCATGGTCACGGCCACCACGTGCAGTGTGGACGGTTCCGGGGGCTCGGGCAGCGCCTGTGCTCAGAGTGCGGACCAACCCGCGCAGAACACGTGCAAAATCGTTTTCAACCGCTCGCTCGACTATGGCATTACGACTTATTACCGCATTTACAGGAATACGCAGAACAGTTTCGAGGGCGCGACCCTGGTGAACACCATCACCCAGACCAGCGACACCACGTATTCGTACAGCGACACATTGGCAACCATGGACGGCGCCACGTACTATTACTTCCTCACCAGCTACCGCGTATCCGGCGCCCTGGAGACGCCCGGCGACGAGGCCGCGGCCACCGCGTGCACCGTGGAAGACTGGGCGCCGCCCGTGTTCGGCGGCGTGCAGGCTGCACAGGTCTGCGGCAGCGGGTGCCTGAACCTGTCATGGCAGACCGCCGTGGATATCAATGGCGCACCCCCCATCACATACAATGTTTATCTGGCCGGCTCAAGCCACGCCCAGGATTTCTTCAGCCCTGCACAAGGCGCCACCACGGACTTGAACCTGGATATATCCGGCCTCACCGAGGGAATGCTCTACTATTTTGTGGTGCGCGCCCAGGACTCTGTGGGTAATTTGGAATCAAACCTGGTGGAGTTATCCGGCATTCCTGACAACACCGAGCCTTCGGCTATTCCTGAAGTTAACGACGGCCCTGGCGCAGACATGGCCTTTGCCCCGTCCGACACAACTCTGATCGCCAACTGGTCCGAAGCCGAGGACCCGGAAACCGGCATCGCCCGCTACTGGTACGCCATCGGAACCGCACCGGGTTTGTTCGACATTCAGGACTGGACCGATAACGGATCCGTCACGATTGCCGCGGCAAGCGGCCTTGCCCTTGTCCAGGATCAAACGTACTACGTCACCGTCAAAGCCCAGAACGGCGCGGGCCTGCAGAGCGTTCCCACAACATCCAACGGGCAGACCGTGGATCTCACGCCCCCGGGGCCCATTACAAGCGTGGATCACGGCGCAGGCGATAGTATGGCTTACTCCACGAACACGGCTGAGATCTTCGCCCAATGGTCTGAGTCCACGGACCCGGACAGCGGCGTCGCGCACTATGTGTACGCTCTGGGCACTGCACCGGGAACAACAGATGTCACAGGTTTCACGGACGCCGGAGCAGCCACAAGCGCTCTCATGACCGGCCTCGGCCTCACAAGCGGGCAAGCCTATTATGTGACCGTGAAAGCCCAGAACAGCGCGGGCCTTTTCGGCGACGCAACATCCTCGGGCGGTATCACCATAGACACGACTCCGCCCCTGGCGCCGGAGTTTGTGAACGATGGCGCCGACACTGAAAAGGATGCGGACACCTCCGGTTCCTTCACCGAGCTGTCCGCCAACTGGGCCCAAGCCGCAGATCCCGAAAGCGGCGCTGCTTATTACAATGTGGCCGTTGGCGCAGGAACTTGCGCCTCAGTTGTGGCCGCCACAACAACCACGCAAACCGCCATCACGGTTTCCGGACTCAGCCTGGCCCTGGATACCACGTACATTATCTCGGTGCAGGCCGTGAACCGCGCCGGGCTCGCAGGTGATACTCAGTGCTCCAACGGCGTGGTTCTGGACGTGACGCCGCCGGCCACAGCCACCACGTTCACGGCTGTTTCCGCGTTCCAGCAGGTCCTTCTTTCCTGGACCCTGCCAACGGGCGACGATGATTTCGAGTCTATCGCCCTTGTGCGAAAAGCCGGCGCATATCCCGGGTCCGCCACCGATGGCGAACTCCGGTACAACGGCGCTGCCACCACGTACCTGGACACGGGACTGACCAGCGACGACACTTACTATTACACCTTGTTTACATGCGATGACGTCGGCAATTGCTCCCCGGCCCACGCCGTGGCCAGGCCCGCAGTCCCGGCCATGTCCCTGGCGCCCGGCTGGAACCTGATTTCATTATCCATTGATCCCGTGAGCGGAGATCCGGCCCAGGTGTTCAGCGGCTTGGATGTGCGTATCCTTGGCTACGCCGAAGGCGGTTTTGTCGAGTCTGATGCGCCCGGGTTCAGCGCCATGGCCGCGGGCAGTGCTTACTGGGTCTATACCCCCGAGGCCGTGGAAGGCGTGTCCATCGCCGGCGAGGCTATCACCGAACCATGGTACGAAATCCCCCTGACTCCGGGGTGGAACCTTATCAGCAACCCCTACAGCAACGCCGTGCCTTGGAGCGACGAGCGCATCACAGTGCAGGAGGAGGGCGGCAACGTCCTGCCCATCACCCAGGCCGCAACCCTGGTTGAGCCCTTCGTTTACTATTTCGATCCCGCCACGGACGTGTACTACGCCATGGACCCTGCGTTTGGCTACCCCCTCGTACCCTGGAAAGGCTACTGGCTCAGAGCCATAAAAGCCTGCACCCTGTCCATCACTGAACCATAACATTCACACAAATGCTTTTTTACCCGGTTTTATTCAAAATAAAGGATTTTGTGATTGCGTTATTGCGTGAAAGAATTCCAGAGATAGTGAAAATCCGGGAATGATAAATCAGGAATCTTCTGAATCCGATTCAGAGGGGGCCATGCTCTCGACTGCGCTGTCCAGGAAGCCGCGCAGGGACGTGAGCACCTGGCCGGGTTGTTTGCCCTCATGGATGAAACGCAGCCTGTCCGGCAGATACACGAGTTCGCAGTGGAAATCCGCGGGCCAGGACACGGTGCGCATGAACGCGTGGGTGTCCTCGTCGTGGAACGTCATATCCGTCATTTCCGAGTGCGGATGCGTTTTGAGAGTTGCCACACCGCAACGCTGGGCCAGCAGCTTGATGCGCACCTGGGTAATGAAATGGCGCAGGGGGCGCGGGAAGGGGCCGTACCGGTCCTTGATTTCATCGGCGATGCGGGCCACGCGGCTGATTTGCGTGGCCGACACCAGGCGCTTGTAGAAGTCGGTGCGCGTGCCCGTATCCGGCACATAGTCCTCGGGAATAAATGCGCTGATGCACAGGTCCACCTCGGCAGGCGGTCGGTCCGGCACAACCCTGCCGCGCACCTTGTCCACGCTCTCGGCCAGCATTTTGCAGTACAGGTTAAACCCGATCTCGGTGATGAATCCATGCTGCTCGCCCCCGAGCAGGTTGCCCGCGCCGCGAATTTCCAGATCCTTCATAGCCAGGCGGTAGCCCGAGCCAAGGTCCGCGAAGTCGCGCAGGGCCTGGAGGCGTTTCTGCGCATTTTCATTCAACGTTTTGTATGGCGAATAAAAGAAGTACGCGTAGCTCTGCCTGAACGAGCGGCCCACGCGCCCGCGCAACTGGTACATCTGGCCCAGGCCGAAATTCTCGGCGCCGTTCACCACCATGGTGTTCACGTTGGGAATGTCGAGACCGTTTTCAATGATGGTGGTGCTGAGCAGGATATCGTGCTCGCCCTTCATGAATTCTTCCATGGTGTTTTCAATCTGGTTGGCGGACATGCGTCCGTGCATAACGGCAAGGCGCGCGTCCGGGAAAACATTCTCCAGAAACGCCTGCACCTCGGGGATGGTGTCGATGTTGTTGTGCACGAAAAACACCTGGCCGCCGCGCAACAGCTCGCGCTCGATGCCCGTGACCAGCATGTTGGGATTCCATTCCTCAACGAATGTTTTCACCGCCTTGCGGTCCTCGGGCGGCGTTTCTATGAGGCTTACGTCGCGCAGCCCGATCAGAGACATGTGCAGGGTGCGCGGGATGGGTGTGGCCGTGAGCGTGAGTACGTCCACATTGATGCGCATCATCTTGAGGCGCTCCTTGTGCTTGACCCCGAAACGCTGTTCTTCGTCAACGATGAGCAACCCGAGATCCTTGAACCGCACGCCGTCCGACAGCAGGGCGTGGGTGCCGATGATGATGTCGATTTCGCCCGCGGCCAGCCTCTTGAGGATGTCTTTCTTTTCCTTCGCCGTGCGGAAACGGTTCAGCACCTCCACAGTGACCGGGAACCGGGCCAGGCGCTCGTGGAACGTGCGGCCGTGCTGCTGGGTGAGGATGGTTGTGGGCGCAAGCAGGGCCACCTGTTTCTTGTCCAGCGCGGCCTTGAACGCGGCGCGCACCGCCACCTCGGTCTTGCCGTACCCCACGTCGCCGTACACCAGGTGGTCCATGGGCTTGGGCTGCTGCATGCGGTCCTTGACCATGTCGATGGCGTGCAACTGGTCATCGGTTTCCTCGTAAGGAAATGATTCGTCGAGTTCCTGCATGAACAGGTTGTCCTCGGAAAACGCATACCCCTTCATGAGTTCGCGCTCGTTGTACAGGGCGTACAGGGTGGAGGCCATGTCCTCGATTTTCTTACGGATTTTCTGCTTGACCTTGCCCCAGCGCGCCGAGTGAAGCGGGTAAACCTTGGGCGGCGCGGCCTTGGCGCCGATGTATTTCTCGATGCGGTCAATCTGCTCCACGGGCACGAACAGGGAGTCGCCGCGCGCGTAGGAAATGGAAAAGAAATCGCGGGTCACGCCGTCCGAGGATGTCTGCGTAACCAGGCCGTTGTATTTGCCCACGCCGTGATCCACGTGCACGATGTAATCGCCTTTTTCAATGTCGCTGGGCGCGGCGAGCGGAACGCGGTCCTTGTCCGTGCGCTGCGCCACGCGTTTTTTATCGGGCCGGCGCTGGAACATCTCCGCATCCGTGAAAACGCTGCACGGGCCCTGGTCCAGGCGGAACCCGCCGCGCACCGCGCCTTCCACCACATTCACCCCGCGGATGCCCTCGTCGTCCAGAAAACTGAGCAGCCGCTTTTTGTAGCGCGAGATAATGGCCACGCGGCCCTGGCCTGTTTCCTTGTGCAGGATGCGGCTGATTTCCCCGAGGTCCAGGGGCAGGGGCGGGAGCATGCGCACAGGCATGTTCACAGCGCCGGGCAAGGGGCGCGACACGCCGTCTTGATCATCCGCGCCGGAAAACGCCATGGTGTCCAAATGCAGCACCTTGGCCACAGTCCCGGCATCAGCAGGCAAATCCTGGAAAATGTTTGAAAGAAGCAATTCGGGATCAGGAAATTTCTTGCGCGCAGCCCAGTCGCGCATGGCGTCCATGGCCTTGAACCACGACTCATCGCATCGTTGCTCGTCGGCAAATATCAGCGTGCTGAACAGCCCGTCGCACAGCGGGTTGGCGCCGGATCCGAAAACTGTGGGGTAAAGCACGCCGGCGTCGAAATAGATGTTGCGCCTGATAAGCTCCACGTGATCCCTGCGCAGCAGATTCTCGAACTCAGCAAGCAGGGATTCCGAATCAGATTGTTGTTGATCCGCAATATTATAATCCGTGTGCGCCGTGGAATGATTCTGTTCTGCGCCCGGGAAAATGACCTCGGAAGCCGGGGTAAGGGAAACGCCCTCGATTTTTTCCTGCGAGCGTTGCGTCTCCGGGTCAAAGCGCCGGATTTCATCCACGGAATTGCCGTAGAATTCGATGCGCACAGGGGCCTCGGCGTGAGCGGGCCACGCATCCAGCACGCCGCCGCGCAGCACGGCGCGGCCCGGACGGTCGATTTTGCGGCTGCGCTCATAACCCGCGCGCAGCAGGGCGGAGAGCACATCCTCGGGCCGGGCGCCCGAACCCGGCGCCAGGCGCATGGTATGCGCGCGCCACGCGCCAAGGCCCAGGGTTCTGCGCCGCACGCCGCCTGGCGTGGCAATTACAATAAGGCTTTGTTCATTTTTCCGGCTGGTTTCATTCCCGTGGTTTTGTTCCGAGCCGTGGTAAATGGCCTCAAGCGCGTTGAGGCGACGCCGCCGCCGTTCTTCCACGGCAAGGGGCGCATCAAGCTCAAACACATCATAATCGGGCAGGGCGGCAATACGCATGCTGCCGGACAAGCCATATAAGTCGGACAGAAAAGTCAGCTCGTATTCCAGGCGGTCGAGGGCCTCGTCATCGCGAACAACAGCCAGGATAGGCCCGGGCATGCGCTGCCAGGCTGCCACAATAAACAGAGACATGCTCAGCCCGGGCAGGCTGCCCACACGCGCAACGCCCCGCGTGGCCAGCACCGTGTCCATAACGCGCGTAACCGCATCATTGTCCAGAAACCCCAGGGGATCGGGCGCATGCGCGGCATTGTTATTTTTGCTGCTTAGATTCATAAACGGTCTCGCGAATGCCGATAAGAAATCTGCTGTTTCCAATTTACATTTAAAACAGCCAAATACATTGTAATGACTTTTCATGAGTCATTACACATTTTGCCGTGTAACATCAGATGCGCCGCATCTCACACAGGAAACCGGATACAGGTTTCAGCACAGCGGCGCCTGGAAACGCCGCCCCGCTTCATGATGCATGTTCTGTAATTTAGAAACTGTTCCCAATGCAACATTCATGGAAGCTTTATTTTAGAAGGAAATGCATGTGTGGCATCCGGGCACAAAAAGAGCCCCGGACGCATGTCCGGGGCCGAAACCGGGATAATACCCCTGCAACAACTATCAGCTTGATCATAAACGCCACACTCTTTTTCCCTGTTAACCCATGAGACAGCCGGGGCGCAAACTGTTTCAAGATGTGACGCCAATCACAGCCGCAAGTGAAAACACAAAGGCTCCTGCCGCCACACATGTGGAACGAAAAGCAGCATCAGACACATTGAACAGTAATATTGACACCTGAGGGATGAATCCCTAATATACAAATGCAACAGGAATCGGGGACTTAGCTCAGCTGGGAGAGCGCCGCCCTTGCACGGCGGAGGTCGAGGGTTCGAACCCCTTAGTCTCCATACCAGGAACGGCAGTAGTAAAGGGGCTTTCTGTCGAAGGCAGGTTGAAGCATGGGGCTGAAACAGGCCAAAAGTTGGACAAGGTTGGACAGATTCTCATTCTCTTACTCCAAAAACGCAGCGATCTTCTCGTCCCTTTTGTCGGATACGTGCGCATAAATAGTTGTGGTCATGGGGCTGCTGTGACACAGGTAATATTGCACGTCGTACAGGGTGGCATCGTTCTCAATCATCTCCGTTGCGCAACGATGTCGGAGTGCATGGAACCTCCTGTCGGGAAGTCCCATCTCTTTATCCACCTTGTCACGCACGCGCCGCCACGCCGCCCGGGGGAAATAGGGGAACGGCTTTTCCTTGTTGTCGGCTCGTAGCTTGAAGAGTACCTGGAACACAGATTTCGGGGGGCGTCGGTAAAACTCTTCGAGCCCGCCTTTCTTCTTCCGGATCAAGTACCGGATCTTCTCTTTCCCAAAGTCCACATCATTCCACTCGATACTGAGGATCTCACTCAAGCGTCGTCCTGTCTTCAGTGCAAAGAACAGGAACGCATAGAGATAAGGGCTTTCCTTCCGAGCCTCTCTAAGTAGGGCTTCAGCATGTTCCGCAGTCAAGAACTGCTTGACCTGGCGACTTGGGTACCGGATGTCTTTCCATTATGTCCGTTAAGGATCAATCAAACAAGCTCCCGGTGCGTTTTGCGCGTTCGATAAGGGAATCCAACTCCTCGACGGGAACGAGGATTCTCCTTCCAAACTTGATGGTACGCACATGGGCGCGAAGGCGTGCATAACCTTCGGTATTGCCAATGCCAAGATATCGACAGGCCAGCTCAAGGCCGTGTCTGAGGGGTACGACCTTACGGAATTTCCAGAAGACATGGAGTTCGAGTTGACAACCGAAGATTTCGTCGAGGAATTTGGCGGTGTCCTGGACTTTGATGCCTTCATGGAGGGATTGAACGAGGTGCTCAGGACTATAGACCGCGTACGCTGTCACGACACCAGATCTTGCAGTCGAACTTGTTGCAGCTCCAGTCAGTAGGTTTATTCTTCACTGTTCTCTTCTCGCGGCCATCCCAGGCTATGTTCAAAAAGGTTGCGCGGGTTATGGCCTTCTTATAAACGCCGAACTGTGGGAGATAGAAAGCCAGCCATTCAACGGGTTTGTCCTTTGGGTATGCGATTCCCTGCCAATAGTACTCAGCCACAAAATCCGGGTTATGCTTATGAAGTACAGGCAGAACACCTTGAGCAACGGTGGCGTAATCCGTTGCAGCAGGTTTTCCCTGACCCTGCATACTTCCGAGAGGCCCGAATTCCGTGATCAGCGTGCCCTCCACACGCTGTTGCAGGGTTTCGGCAGTGATTCCACTCATGCGCGCTCCACATCGTCCATGGTGATTACACAGATGGTTGGGCTCATCCGGAAAACGATACGCTGTCCTTATCATTGAGATCATAGCTATTGAGAATATTGTGTATCATTGGGATACACCGGCGCAGCTATCAAGACCCTGCAAACCGTTTATCATTTTGTGACGCATTGCAAACTATATTTCCGCCTCAGATATGGTGGTAATCAGGAAAAGTTTGGGGAGATTCTTGAAGAACCCGTTTTTTAAAGGGTTCCTTAAATCGTCGATGACGTTCCTTGCGCTCGCTCAATATCCGTCGATGAGCACGGTGTCGCCCACCTTGACGCCATTGGCCGCGCACCACCCGCCGTTGACTTCCAGCACATACCGGGCCGGGGCCTTGGACGAATATGTGGTGGTGGACAGGGGCTGGGCCTGCTCATTGATATCCACCACCACGCCCGCGAAATTGATAAACAGCATATCCAGTTGAATATACGTGTTCTGCATCCAGAACGAGCGGATTTGATCCCCGTCGAACACGAACAGCATGCCCTTGTCCTGGGGCATCTGGTACACATACATAAGGCCTGTCTGCTGGGTCTCGGGCGTGGCCGCCACATCCGCGCTCAGGGCCGTGATTTGCGAATCCGCAACCACGCGCACTGTGGTTACGGGCAGGCCCGTCTGCGGCCCGGGATTGGCCTGGGCCATGGTCTCTGTGGCGTTCGCGGCATCATCAGCCGTGGGCGCGCCCGAGCCGCCGCCGCTTCCGCACCCCGCGCACCCGGCCACGAACAACACCGCGCACATCATCACGAGAATCGCATATCTCTGTTTCATAAATCCATTATAACCGTTGCGCGCCCGCATCGTGCAAGTGCGGAAAAATCATCCGCTTTGCCCATGGAATGGTATAATGGGGAAATCATCCGAAAGGTTGGCGCAGCCCAGTCACCATGGCAAACGTTCTGTTCATACAGAAAACCTACCTCGAAATGTTCGGGGTCATGAGCATTGCCGCAGTGCTCAAAAACCGGGGCCACATCGTGCGTGTGAGCCTGGAGCGCGGGCCGCGCCTCACAGCCCAGGCCCTGGAATTTCGCCCCGATGTAATCGGCTTCTCCATGGTCAGCATGAATGTGCACGCCAACATGCGGGACGCCGCCCTGCTGAGGCAGGCTTTGCCCCCAGCGCCTATCGTGTTCGGCGGCGTGCATCCCACATTCTTTCCCGAAATTGTGGAGGAACCCTGCGTGGACGCCGTGTGCCGCGGCGAAGGCGAATACGCCATGGCCGAATTCGTGGAAGAGCGCGCCGCGGGCCGCACCGGCGAACACGTCGCCAACCTCTGGGTCAAAGCCAACGGGCATGTGCGCCGCAACCCCCCGCGCGAACCCATCCGCGACATCGACCAGCTCCCGTTCCACGACCGCTCGGTCTATTACGACCATTACCCGTTTCTTAAAAACAATCCGGTTAAAAATTTCCTGCTCTCGCGCGGATGCCCGTTCCAATGCTCGTTCTGCTTCAACCAGCCCTACCGCGAAGTGTACCGCGAGTGCGGCCACACCGTGCCTCAGCGCCGCCGCTCGCCCCAGAGCGCCGTGGCGGAAATCGTGGATTTCGCCGCGCACTGGCCCCTGGAAAAAATCGCGTTCCAGGATGAAAACTTCTGCCTGGACAAAGCATGGCTCTACGAATTCCTGTACCTTTACAAAAGCAGGGTAGGGCGCCCGTTCTTCTGCATGGTCAACGCGTTCCTGGCCGATGAGGAAATCATCATCGCACTCAAAAACGCGGGCTGCTACCACACCACCTTCGGACTCGAAAGCGGGGATGAAACCCTGCGGCGCGACGTGCTGCGCAAAAAAGCCACGGACGCGCAAATCCGCGAAACATCGCGCCTGCTCCACAAACACAACATCACATTCCACACCACCAACATCTTCTGCTTCCCCGGGGAAACCGTGCACAGCGCAATCAAAACCCTGCGCCTCAACGCCGATATCCGCCCCGAATCCGCTGTGGCGTTCAATTACATGCCGTTCGCCAACCTGCCGCTGACCAACCAGGCCATCACGCAGGGCTGGCTCACCGACAGCGCCGCGCACGACTGGGAGCGCCTGCCCCGCACCGTGGTGCGCATCCCCAACTGGCGGCGCATCCGCCGCATCAAACTCATGTTCGGCGCGGGCGTGCGCATTCCCGCCCTCATCCCAGCCATTGTTTTTCTCAGCATCCTGCCCCTGGGGCCCGCCTTCAACCTCGTCTCCAAATTCATCGAAGCCCTGGACTACTTCTCGCGCAACCGACAGAACATCCCCTACATGATCAAAAATTTTTTCCAGTTGAGGCGTCTTTACAAAAGCTATTTTTACGAGTGAAAACTTGCGCGCGCGCCTCGCCATTCGCTTGAACACAGTAAAAACATCAGCAATTACGACAATGTTAAATATGTGCAACAGGTTTTTCCTGAAACAGCTTTAATAAATCGAATAATATCTTTGTTTTGAATTAACAATTATAATAAGATATGTACAATACTTGAAAATCAACAGGGCTGAAAGCCCGGCATGAAATCTTGTCAGGCAGCACGCCCCAACGTTTTCAGGATAAAACAGACCCGCACCGGTAGTCTTTTAATTTCTATTATTTCTTTGCAGCGATAACCCAGGGATGACCGGGATGGATGTTCGGAGGAAGTAAAATGTCGTTACTATTAACATCTGTGTTCAGGCCGTTCGGCGTGGACGATGCATTCGGACGCAAAGAAAACAAGCTGGAATTGTTTCACAACCAGGTGACCCGCGAGCAGGGCATCTTCTCCATGCGATACAACCACCGCAGCTTCGGGCTCTATTTCATCGCGGAAAATATCCAGATGCCCAGCGTGGTCCTGGATTTCCCCACCCTCAAGCAGTTCCGCAAAGAACTCAAAAAGGGCTACGACTATGTGGGCATTTCCTTTATCACGCCCAACTTCGTCAAAGCAAAGAAAATGGCCGAAATCGTGCGTGAAGTCTCGCCCAACACAAAAATCATTTTGGGCGGGCACGGCACGCGCATCCCCGATATCCAGGACAAAATTGATTGCGACCACGTGATCACCGGCGAAGGCATCAAACCCCTGCGCCGCCTGTTCGGCGAACCCGAGAACGCGCCCATCAAACACCCGGCCCTGTCCTCGGCCGACCACAAGCGCATCCTGGGCCTGCCGGTCGCCATGAAATCCGCGGTCCTCATCCCGGGCGTGGGCTGCCCCAACGGATGCCGCTTCTGCAGCACCTCCCATTTCTTCGACAAAACCTACACCCCGTTCCTGGAAACAGGCCAGCAGATTTTTGATACACTCGTGGACCTGTCCGCGCAAATGAAAACCGACGATTTCTTTGTCATGGACGAAAATTTCCTCCTGCACAAAGACCGCGCCATGGAACTGCTGGACCTCATGCAGCAAAACAACCGCTTCTTCAATTTCAGCATTTTCTCATCGGCCGAAGCCATTACCGCGTTCGGCATAGACAACATGCTGCGCCTGGGCGTGCGCTACGTATGGATCGGCGCCGAATCCCGCCAGGTGCTCTTTGAAAAGAACAAAGGCATCGACACCGGCGAACTCGTCGCCAAAATGCGCCAGAACGGCATCATCGTCCTGGCCTCATCCATTCTGTTCCTCGAACACCAGGACAAAGACAACATCTATGAAGACATCGATTTCGCCATCGGCCTCAACCCCGACTTCACGCAATTCATGCAGCTCGGGCCGCTGCCGCAAACCAAGCTTTACCAGGAATACGAAGAAAAAGGCATGCTGCGCCACGACATACCCTTTGAAGAATGGCACGGCCAGCACCGCATCTGGTTCGACCACCCCAACTTCACAGGCGAAGAAACCGAAACCATCCTGAGGAACGCGTTCCGCAAAGAATTCGAACAGCTCGGGCCCTCCATCCTGCGCTCCGGGCAGACTCTCATCAACAGCCTCAGCTCGCCCGTGTACCAGACCGAGGATCCCTACCTGCTCCAGCGCTACCAGCAGCAGCTCGCCAAGTGTAAGGCCTATTACTGGGCGCTCACCGCCCTCAAATGGCTCGTGCCCACCGCGCACATGAAACAGCAGGCCGCGCAGCTTTTGGGCGAATACCGCAGGCAACTGGGCCGGCGCAACCCGCTCCAGGTCATGGCCGCCGTGCCCCTGTACGCACTGGCCACCATTGGCCGCTGGAAAATGGAACTCGGCTACGAAGCCCATAATCCCAGGGCCATCAAAACCATGTTCCGCCTCGAACCCGC
>Ga0351883_1062_pt1 | contig 35620 bp, 30 predicted proteins | sample BONcelFGM3001F14_FD_206772 | JGI IMG/M metagenome (GOLD analysis project Ga0351883, IMG submission 206772) | Enriched cells from coal bed in the Powder River Basin, Montana, United States - BONCAT cells FGM rep3 HSBNCT.FGM.300.1.F14 ...
TGTTTTGGGCGAAGAATGTTTCCGCGAGAGTGGTATTTTCTCTGATGATTTGCAGGTTGGTGTTTACAATAATTTCCCGCGCGCGCAACGCAATCACTGCCAATACTTCTGCCGGGGCGCTGGAGCAAATGGTGGTGTAATCTTTATAGGATTGGAAAGATTTAATAAATTCTTGATTCTGGGCAGCCAGCCAGCCAACCCGCAGCCCCGGCATGGACATCGATTTTGAAAGTCCGCACAGGCTGACAGCCTTAGGGTACACCTCACAGGCCGATGGCAAGCAATCCTGCGGTTGGTATTCCAAAAAGCGGTACATTTCATCGCAAAATAGAACCAGGTCATGCTGCCCAGCCAGGGATATGATCTGGGTGAATAATTCTTTCGTGGGCAGGAACCCGCTGGGGTTGTGTGGAAAATTCACCACCAGCATTCGCGTGTTTGGGCGGATCAAGGCTTTGAGTTCCTCGAAATCCAGCTGCCAGCCAGTACCTGTTGGCTTGAGCCAGCATAAAGAGACACTGCAGCCATTATCAGCGGCAATTTGATAGAGGGATTGGTAAGCCGGTGCCAGGCAGATGACATGATCACCGGGGTGGAGTAATGTGCGCATCGCAATATAAATGCCCTCCTCAGGAGTCAGGGTGATGACCTGATTGGGGTGAATACCCTGGTAGAGGGCGGATATTTCCGCGCGTAAAAGCGGCAGTCCTTGCGATTCAGTGTAGCCGAGGCTGAGCTTCTTCCACAGGTGTTCGGTTTCGGGATCACCAAGGGATAACAAATACTCCAGCGAGAGACTTTCGCAGTCTGAGCTGCTCATCAAAACCTGCGCGCTGAATTCGTGCATGGCGAAATAGCGTTCCAATTTGAATGGCTGCATAAGGCTCCCTTTCCTGGTCAGGTGGGGGATTTTAACCCTGACCAATCGATAAAAATTAACCCAACTTTTGGCAGGGTACAAAGGAACTACATCATTATACACTGTGAGAAAATACAATTTTTTGGTGAGGTGAAAGAGTATGGTAAAGAAAATTCTCCAGGGTATTCTAATTACAGGTTTGGTAATGGTGGCTGTCATATTCGCGTTTGCCGCGGCACGTTTTGGCCTGGAAATTGGAAAGCCAGAAATGGCCGCTCCCGCGCAGATGTCGCTGGTGGAATTGGGCAGCACGCAATCGCTGACGGTGATGCCATTGTATGAATTTGATCTTACTGATGACAGATTATCCGGCGGGCATGGAGTGGCTTACCAGATCACTACCGACCAGTCCAATCTGCTGCTGGATTTTGGTTACAACGAGACCAATACCTATCCCTCGCCATTGGAAGATAATATGAATTTGCTGGGAGTTTCGATATCCGACTTTGACACGATTGTGCTCTCTCACGACCATCCTGACCATGTGGGAAGTATGGGTAATTGGCTTTCAAACACTTTTTCGGTGGGTAGGCAGGCCGACGATTTACGCGGCATGGCGGTTTATGTTCCGGTTAAGATGGAACATCCCACCGCGCAGCTAACGGTGGTGGACCAACCGGCAAAGATCGCCGAAGGTGTGGCAACCCTTGGACCAATGTATTTTGATTTTTCCTTTCCGTTCAATGTGATTAAAAAATGGCACTACGAGCAGCCTTTGGTGGTAAATGTGGAGGGAGTGGGGTTGATTCTGATCACAGGCTGCGGTCACCCAGGAGTGGAGCAGATGGCCGCCCGCGCTGAGCAGATTTTTGGCCAGCCGGTGGTGGGAATGATCGGTGGATTACATGGTGTGGGTTTGGCCCCCGATGAGGTGGCGGCGGATATTGCTTATATAAAGGCATTGAACCCGGTAGTGGTTGCCGTGTCTCCACATGATTCGCTTCCTGAACAGGTAGAACAATACGGCAATGCTTTTGGCAGTGTTTATCAGTACCTTTCACTTGGCGAGACAATATCATTGGGCAACCCGAAATAACCTGCCGTGTGGGGTTGCGACAGACGGGTCAAAGTTTGTTGATAAATTGTTGTGATTGTTTGCCCTCAGGCGGCAGCCTGGGCTGCCAGGTTGAGAATCAGGTAGAAACCACCGGCACACAAGGTGAGGCCAATCAGGCATAACATGGCAGCCGGTCCAAAATTGGCGTTGAGAATGGATGGAATGGCTTCGATAATGCGCGCGATTGCGCTGACGCGGTCAGTCGATCCGCCTGCCTCCTGTTCTTCTTCGTTTTCGCCGCCAGTGGGTTCTTCGGGCTCTTCCCCGCCACCGGGGTCTTCCTCATCCTCACGGGGAGGATCCCCGGCGCCGGAAAGCTTGGCGAGGCGGCCGCCATCATCCAGAGATCGCGCGGATGGTTTGGCGGGGATGCTCACAGTTAACGCGTTGATTTCGCTGCTGATTAACTTATCCAGGGAGCTCATCAGATTTAATTGAGGCTGGTTTTTGGTTTGGATGGTGACATCGCGTTCAGGAGATGGTTTCAGTTCCAGGGTGCGCGGGTAAAACTGGGTGATCAGGCGCACGCCCTGGACAATTACCCAGGCGCCAAAGCCGATCAGGAAAGCCGCTCCGACCAACTGGGCAATCATAACGGGAGTGAACATATTTTACCTCCTGTTCAGACAACTGGCTTGTCAATCTATACTAACATTTTATCTGAAGCGAAATTAGAATTCAATACACCGAACCCCGGAGGGTTATGGGATGGAAAAACACGGTCAAATAAGCCTCATCGAGAGCAGCCACCTGTTTTCTCAAGTGCTTGCAACCATTCAAGCCCGTTATGAAAAATTTGGACGCAAATCTCTATTTGATGCAGCCTCCCTGGATGAAGACTTTTTTGAAATCGAGCCGCAGGTCATCCGGTTGTTCTCGGAGAACCGCACGCAAATGGCTGCCTTGCTGGCCGATGAGTGCGCCTTCAACCTTTTGCTGGGGCAGTTCGTTACCGCCACGCTGGATTTTACCTACCGCTGCAACCAGTTTCTGCATTTTGACAACCTGGAAACTGCGTATCTGGTTTCGATCTATCGAAAGTATCTGAATGGCATGCGGTCGGTGCTGGCGGTGAGCCGCGATTCGGGTGAGATGGAACGCGAGCTGAGCGGATTGGTCCGCAAGCATTTTGGCGACCTGAAGCGCAACCTGGAGCGCATTGAAGGGCGCAGGGAAAACCCGTTTTTGTATGATAAAGTGGTGTGCGAGGATTACAGTCCGGAACTGCAGTTGAAAATTTTGGGGCTGCGCGTGGTAGATCTGCAGCCGCCGGTGCTGGACCTGGGCTGCGGGCGGCAGGGCAGCCTTACGGCATACCTGCGCCGCCAGGGTGTTGAAACGGTGGGCGTCGACCGCATTGTGGAGGACGAGGATTACCTGCGGGTGGGCAACTGGCTGGAATTGGATTTGGAGCCGGAGAGCTGGGGAACGATCCTCTCACACATGGCTTTCAGCAATCACTTTGCATTTCAACACCAGTATACCCGCGGTAAAGCGGAGCGCTACGCGCGCCAGTATATGGTGATTGTGAACGCGCTCAAACCGGGTGGGCGCTTCTGCTATGCGCCAAACCTGCCGTTTATGGAAGACCTGCTGCCAGGGGAGAAGTACGCGGTGAAAAGATTGGAGACCGGGTTGGTGGGGTGGTATGCCTGCCAGGTGCAGAGGAGGGGGCGATTTTCTCCCTAACCATAACTTGGTGATCGGAAGGGAAGAACCTTGAAACTGGTGAGGGCAGCCTGGCTTGATCCATTATTCACAACAATAACTTTACATGCTTAATGATGTTTATGAGAAATAAATTGAGCGGGCAAGATATTTCAACCCGCTCAACTTTCTCATGTAGACACAAATTTTATCAATCTAAGTTAACACTCGCTGTGACCGCAGGCGTAGCACTTTCTACAGCCTTCTTCGTTCACCAGGGCAGCCTGGCCGCACTCGGGGCACAGGTCGCCGATTTTAAGTACAGGCATTTCAGTAATGAGGGCTTCCTCATCTGCGGGTTGGCCGCCATTTTTCTGCTCGGGGGCGGGTATTTGCGGGCTGATAAGGCGTTCTTCACGACCGCCGAGGTAGTCTTTGAGCACCTGCGCCAGGCCGTCCGGCAGGGAGAGCACGCGGTTGGGGCCAAAGCCCAGCGGCCGCCCGCCACCGATGCCGGTGAGCTGGTTCATCACGTCTCGAAGGCGTTTGGCTGGCTCGATGGGCGATGACAGGCGCAAGATGTAGGAGATCAGGCGGCCAATCGCCTCGGAGACGGCGGCAGTGTCGGAGCCGGCCTTGGCGGTGTTGATGAAGACTTCAAAGGGCTGGCTGCCGCCGTTCTCATTAATGGTGATGAAGGCTTTGCCGAGGGGTGTCTGGCTGGTGAAGGTGAACCCGGACAGCGAACGCGGGCGCGGTTTTTTGGAGGCAGACCACAGTTCCAGCTGGTCGGAGGATTTCTCAACCACCGGTTCGACTTTCTTCTGAGCAGTTGAATGTGTCTCCAGTACGACGGTCTCACGCGAGCCGGTCACGTAAACGGTAATTCCCTTGCAACCCTGCTCCCAGGCCAGCATGTAGGCAGTGGCTACTTCTTCAACCGTTGCGCCAGCGGGGAAATTAATAGTCTTGGAGAGGCTGTTGTCGACAAAAGCCTGCATGGCAGATTGCATGCGTACATGTTCTTCGGCGGTAATGTCGGCTGACACCACGAATGTGTCGCGAATGTCATCCGGCAGCAGGTCGCAGGTCTGGCAAGTTCCATCCCGCATCACCTGGGTAAATATGGCTTCACGTGTCTCCTGGTTGATGCCCGCATCGACCAGCGCTTTTTCAAAAGCCGGGCTGGCGTAAGTGAGCTGCATGTCGCGACCGTTGTCGTTGACATGGCGAATATATGCCAGGGCGAAGACCGGCTCGCAGCCGTAGCCTTCACAGCCGGCCACGGTGGCGATGGTGCCGGTGGGGGCAATTGTAGACTGGGCGGCATTGCGAATGCCGTACCGCGAAATTCCTTGAATAACCACGTCCCAATCGACCTGCGGGCGGCCCCAGTCGAATTGGTAAGGCTGCAGAGGTTGGGGGGCCTGCCAGGTGAGGTTGTTGGGGTCGTATATGGAACCTTGAATGGCTGGAAATGCGCCGCGTGTTTCTGCCAGTCGGATGCTTTCCAACATGGAGTGGTAGCGAATGTATTCAATTACCTGAGCGGCAAATTCCTGGCCAAAGGGTGAGCCGTAGCGGATGCCATTGGTATACATCAGGTCTGCCAGCCCCATGATGCCCAGGCCGATGCGGCGGGCGCGCAAAGCGGCCTCACGCAATTGTGGAACGGCCGGCACATAGGCGTTGGCATCCACCACATCGTCAAGAAATCTTGTGGCGGTGATTGCGCTCTCGCGTATCTTTTCCCAGTCGGGAGTGCCGTCGTCGCGAATGTGTTGGGCCAGGTTTATCGAGCCCAGACAGCAGTTTTCGTAGGGTCCAAGCCACTGCTCGCCGCAGGGGTTGGTGGCTTCGAGCGCGTAGAGATGCGGCACAGGATTGCTGCGGTTTGCGGCGTCGAGAAAAAGCACACCCGGCTCACCGTTATGGTGGGCTTGCTGTACGATCTTCTGGAACAATTCACGGGCTGAGACGCGTTTATAGACACGCAGGGGAATCCCGTTCTTTTCGGCTTCCTCGTATGTGCCTTTGAATTTTCGGTAGGCAGGATGCAGCACATCTGGGAAGCGCAGCTCCCATTCTTCATCGTTTTGCACAGCCTGCATAAAGGCGTCTGTGATGCCAACAGAAATATTAAAGTTGGAAATGGCGCCTTCGACCGTTTTGCAATTGACAAAATCTTCCACATCCGGATGGTCCACGCGTAATACTGCCATGTTCGCGCCCCGCCGTGAACCGCCCTGGGCTACTTCTCCGAAAGCGTGATCGTAAACGCGTAAAAAGCCCACCGGTCCGGTGGCTCTGCCAGCCGAGGATTTAACCATCGCGCCGGAAGGACGCAGACGGGAAAAGGAAAAGCCGTTCCCGCCTCCGGTTTGCTGGATGAGGGCCGCGTCGCGCAGGGTCTGGAAGATACCGGTTGAGTCACGTCCCATATCATCTGCGATGGGCAGCACGAAGCACGCTGCCAGTTGCCCGAGAGGTGTGCCGGCACCAGTAAAAGTGGGTGAATTCGGGAAAAACGATTTGCTGGCCATCAACCGGTAAAAAGATTTGGCCTGTTCGAGGACGTCTTCGCCGTAGGCTTTTTCCACTTTCGCAATGTGGTAGGCTACTCGCCAGAACATCTCGTCAATAGTTTCAATCGGATTGCCTTCATCTCCACGGCGAAGGTAGCGTTTGGTAAGCACAGCCGCTGAATTCTCGGTCAATTCGATCGAGGGTAAGCCGGCTGGAATGGGTGGGGTATCGAGAATATGCTGCTGTTCTCTGCTTGTTGTTTTGGACATCATGTACCTCCTAACCTTCTAATAAACGATCAATTTCTTTGCGTATAGCTTGTAAATCATCTAACTGTAAATAAACGATCGCGTAGCGAATGTACGCAATATGGTCCAATTCTTTCAGGCCGGTAATAACCATGTCACCAACCACACGGGAGGAGACTTCGGCACGCCCCATACGCTGCAGATGGGACTCGATTTCACCCACCAGCCGCTCGATTTGTGAGGCAGTTACCGGGCGTTTGGCGCACGAAATGCGAATTCCCTGGGTAAGTTTTTCCCGGTTAAATTCTTCCCGGGTGCCATCTTGTTTGATAATTAACGGCGTGGCAAGGATAGGCCGTTCATAGGAACTGAACCGCTGGCCACAGTTTTCACATTCTCGGCGGCGGCGGATACCTCCTCGATTGTCGTGGGTGGTATCAATTACGCGAGACTTTTCGTTCTGGCAATATGGACACCGCATATTCCCCTAACCTCCTTTCTGACAGTGTCATGCCCAAGATGTGGTGATGTGAGTGGGTTTTTTCAGAAAATAGAACCCCCATATATGGGGGTAGCACACCGATAGTCCCTTATATCTGGTGATGGAATTCATTTTAGCATAACCGTTCGACCAATGCAAGGAAAAATGAGATTTTCTAATCTTAAAAATTTTGCGGAGTTTTCGCCGAGAAAAGCAGGCCGATTCAATGAGGAAAAATGCCTTATCTTAAAGAATCGCGGCGAAACCGGCGCGTTTGGCAGAATAGAGTTGGCAGAGTATAATCGTAACAATGTACTTCAAATCTACTCCAATCCAAAAAATGAAATTGCTCCCGTTCATGGCTGCGGCGGTTTTGGTCTTAGCCGCTTGCATGGGGAACACTGCTGTTTTGCCAACCAACGCGCAAACAGCGGTTACTGAGCAGCCACAAGCCAGCCAGACGCCATTTCAGCCGTCTGCTACGCCGCGGCCACTATCTGTAGTGGTGAATGGCCGGGAAGTCTCTCTGGCGGCTTACCAGGCCGAATTGAACCTGCTTTCTGCGGCAGAGGCCGAAACCGGAGCGGCTCACAGTGAGGCTGAAAAACGCGAAATGGTGTTGAACGAACTGATTGACCGGGCTCTGCTGGCCGCCCAGGCAGAAGCTGATGGGTACAGCCTGGACGCATCCGCGCTGGAAGAGCGCGTTGCCCAACTGGCTGCGGATGTTGGCGGCAATGACGCGCTGGCCGCGTGGCAAACACAGTTTGGTTTTGATGACGAAACTTTCCGTGAGGTGCTGCGTGAATCTGAACTGGCTGCCTGGCAGCGTGATCAAATACTGGCAGCCATTCCAGACCCGCAAGAGCAAGTCCACGCCCGCCAGATCCGCACACGGGAGAAAGCCACTGCTGAAGATGTGCTTTCAAATCTCAAAAGTGGCGCGGAATTTGCAACACTAGCCAAACAGTACGATCCGACCACCGGAGGCGATTTAGGTTGGTTCCCGCGCGGTTATTTGCTTCAACCGGAAATAGAATTGGCTGCTTTTGATTTGCAGGCTGGAGAGACCAGCGAAATTATTCAAAGCGCGGTGGGCTTCCATATCGTGCAGGTGGTTGAACGGAATTCTGAACGAGCGTTGTCTCCACTGGCCAGGACCATTTTGCATCAAAAAGCGCTCAATAATTGGTTGGATGAGCAAAAAACCAACAGTAAAATTGAAATCCTGCTGCCTTAATCACCCCGGTTTGAATAGGTAATGTATTGGAGAAGCCATTGATGACTGATTTCGTAGACCAAAAATTGAAACCGAATCGTGGGGGATGGTTTTGGAATCTTTTGACCATCGTGATGGGTTTGGGTGTTGTTATAGTGATTGGCGTGACGGTTCTTGTTTTCCAGAACCCACAAAACGCGGTTAACCCTTATCCACCGCCAACACTACCGGTGATCATTGCGCTGCCAACCGCGACCGAGACGCCGCTCTCGCTGCCGCCAACCTGGACGCCGGAGGTGACAGAGACTCCCTCGCCCAGCCCAACTGAGGTAATTCCCACTCGTGTGCCAGACCTGGCAACCCCCATCCCGACGGATTCTGAATTGCTCTTCACCGCTACACCCACCGAAAAAGCCAGTTCAGTCTATCCTTTTTCCACCCAATCCGCTCCGGCGGCGATAGACGCGACCGTGTTATTCCCGGAACGGGTTTGCAATTGGATGGGAGTTGGCGGCCAGGTTGTTGATATGCAAGCTCGGCCGCTGACCGGGGTCGGGGTGCAGCTTGGCGGAAGCATCGGCGGAAAATTAATCAGCCTGACCAGCCTGACGGGAACCGCACTGCAGTACGGCACAGCCGGATATGAATTCACCATCAGCGATGTGCCCACTGCCACGCAAGGCAGTTTCTGGATCCGTCTGGTGGACCAGGCCAATCTACCATTGAGCGGCCGCATTTACTTTGACACATTTGACGCTTGTGAAAAGAATTTAACAATTATCAATTTCAAACAGTTAAGATAAGCAATAATTATAAAAAATAACAGCACTCAACCTGAAGTTGGGTGCTGTTGTAGTTTAATTGGTATTGGCTGGAAGTGCCTGTCTGATTTATTGCCTTGTAGGGTGCAGCCAGCGTGGATGAATGGCAACCTCTTCCTGGCTGGAGCCTAGCAGGCCGCCAAGCGGCTCGGCGGGCAAGTGCATGACCGTGCCATTGGAGAAAAAGGCGAAGTCGAACTCCGTGGGTTCCCCCGCGCTTTTACCGGGTACAGGCATCAGCCGCGCGGTGAGGGGTTTATTGAGACGCAGGGATAATGCGGCCACATCCAGCAGTATGGCGCTTAGCTGGCCGGGAGTGGCATCTCCGGGCAGTGGTACGGTATCCAAACCGGTTCCACACACCGCTGAGTAGAGCAGCAGGTCTTTGATGGTCAGGTTTTCGCCTGAGCGAGCGGCCAATACCGAATCTTCCAATACAGGCAGCATTAAGCCGTTGAACCCGGCATATTGCCAATCACCCTGGTCGAGTACATCTGCCAGCATGGCGGCAGCCGCCAGCGATCCATTCAGCCCAATGGACGCGCCTAAAGCTTCGATCCCTCCTCCAAGTGAACTTTGCTGGGTGGGGAATGGCGCGGGGGAAAAATCCATGCCTTTAAAGGCGATGGAATGCGCTTCAGCAAGTTTGGAGGCAGTTTGGGATAGAGATGCCGCCGCCGCAGACATTTTCTCGCGCAGCGCGTTTTGAGCGAACGTGATGGATTCCGCTTTCTGAAAGGCGTCAACCACCAGGTCCGCGGCTTCCAGCGCCAAGGCAAAAGCGGGCTGCTCACCCACGCTAAAGGATGCCGGGAAGAAGGGAGTATGCGCCGGAACGCAGGCCGCGGCGGTAAAGCGCAAGTTGGCAAAGCCGTCCGGGCTGATCGGCGCGCTGCTGGCAATCAGCTCTCCACATTTGCGTATTGCTGGTAGTGAAAGTCCGCTGTGTTGGTTGGCGATTTGGGCAGAGAAGAATACCTGGCTGGTAACAGCCAGCGCGGCCGGGATGATCGTTTCAAAATGGGGCGTATCTGGAAATGCGCAACCCAGCGAGATGTAATCGAATCCCGCGTTAGCGGCCTGTTTTTCGAGCGATTTTACCGCGGGAAGAAAGACGCTCTCGCTTAAATCGGTCAGGTAGTTCGGGAAAGGAACAGTCACCAGGCGGATGGTTTGGACTTCGAAACCAGATTCTTGAAAGGAGCTTTTGGCGCGATGGGCAAAGGCTGCCAGTGAATCAAAGGCTGCAATATTTGTGTAGTTTGGATGATAAAAGCAGGTAATTGATCGAATTTTCAATGTTGGCTCCTTTGGCGTACGACCTCAAACAGAAGAATGCTGCCTGCTACGGCGGCATTGAGCGATTCGCTTTGGCCGGGCATGGGGATGTGAACCAAACCATCGGCATAATCACGGGCAGCTCGTCCGGCTCCGTCCGCTTCGCCGCCGATGATGAGCGCGATGGGTTGATCCAGGCGGGTCATCCAGCAAGAACTACCGCCTTGTGCCTCGGCAATTAGAAAGCGAAGCGGGGATTGGGTATTGGTTTTGAATTGTCTGGCAATCTCCGGCCAGTCCATCTCCAGAATTGGCAGGCGAAAATGAGCACCCATTGCCGAGCGCAGCACTTTTGGGGCAAAGGGGTCGGTGGTACCCGTTGGAGTAACCACCGCCTGTGCGCCAGCGGCGGCAGCGGTGCGGATCAGCGTGCCCAGGTTGCCAGGGTCGCGAATTTGGTCGGCGATGAGGATGAAATTGAGTGAATCTGGAAGTGGCAGAGTTTTTTGCTGGTAGACAGCATAAATCCCTTGCGAAGTTTCCGTATCGGAAAGGGAATTAAGCAGATTAACGGCAACCTCTTCGACTTCGATGCCGTTTTCCTGGAAGGTTTCAATAATTTGCATACCGCGCGAAGACAGCTGCTGACTGTACAATACCAGCAGCGGCTGCCAGCCTGCTTGCATGGCTTCTTCTGTCAGGCGAACGCCTTCTACAATAAACGATTGCGCCTTTTTGCGGTCTTTGCTGCGCGCAGCCAATGCGCGTGCCAGTTTAATTTTCGCGTTTTGAGATGATGTGATCATGTTATTGAGAAGCAATCCACTGGTCAAAGGCGGTGAGGAAAACATCCAGGGTAGGCTGGTCGTACAGGACGATTTTAACCAGTTTTATCGAAGAGGGAGAGGCGGATTTAGTAATAAATGACTGGATCGAATTGAAGAAGATCGGCGCTGCCAAATCTTTGGGGAATCCATAAATTCCGGTAGATATGGCGGGGAATGCGATGGACGCCAAATGGGTATTGGAAGCAAGTCTAAGCGCGCTGGAGATGGTGATGGCGAGCTTGCTTTGTTCGTCCCCGTCTCCCCAAATGGGGCCAACCGCGTGAATTACAAAACGGGCAGGCATGGAGCCGCCGGAAGTGAGGGCGGGGGTGGAATGGGTGAGAGAACCATGCTCTCGAATCCATTCACGACTTTCTAAGTCCAGCTTTGGTCCAGCCCGGCGGGCTATCGCGGCAGCCACACCCCCGCCGTGAATCAATTGCGCGTTGGCGGCATTGACCACAGCGTCGACTGGTTCTAGGGTAATATCACCCTGACAGATCTCAAGGGTGGTATCTGCGGAGAGTGGGAAAGATCTTAGTACCTGGCTCATAATATCCTCCAAACTCATTTTAACACTAAGTATTGAGTTTGATGCTGAATACGATCTTTTGCTGGAAATTTGGAAGATTAAATAAAAAAAGCGGGATGACGCCTGTCATCCCGCGTGGAATTTCACTCTACGATCAGGCTGATCGAGCTTTTTCCACAACTGCCGTGAATGCTTTGGGATCGCGGACTGCCAAATCGGCAAGCATTTTTCGGTTGAGCATGATTTCAGCTTTTTTCAACCCGAAGATCAAACGGCTGTAAGAAAGGCCGTTGATGCGCGCGCCAGCGTTGATACGAGTAATCCACAATTTGCGCAGATCGCGCTTGCGGACCCGACGATCACGGTAAGCGTACCACAGACTTTTCAGCATGGCCTCATTAGCTCGGCGAATTAATTTACTCTTCGAGCCGTACTGGCCTTTGGTCAACTTTAATATTTTTTGATGACGTCTTCGTCCGTAAGGACCGCTCTTTACACGAGCCATGTTCAAAAACTCCTTTGCAAACCCCTAGGCGTCGGTGAGTGTTTCACACCCGTTGCAAACACCTAACAGCTGCACTAAAAATGGATACCAAGCGTCTTATTTGCGTTCTTTCATGAACGGGGCAAGACGTTTGACACGTTTGACGATTGAAGTACCTTCGACGACAATCATCTCAGACAGTAGGGCTTTGGTGCGCGGAGAGGTACGCCGGCGGAGATGGCTTTTACCGCCTTTGGTGCGCAGCAATTTGCCCGACCCGCTCAAGCGGAACCGTTTAGAGGTTGCTTTATGGGTCTTCAGCTTTACTTTTCCAGCTTTTTGTTTCCGTGGCACAGTGAAACTCCTATTTAAAACAGGTTTTTAGAACCCACAGGCGTGGGGCTTCTATTATACCTTGAATCTGATGGAAAGGAGAGGTTCCCTGAAAAATCACATAATATTCTTATGCTTCTTCTTTGGGAGTGCTCTTTTTCTTGCCTTCTTTATTGGGGCTGAGCAACATTGTCATTACCCGGCCTTCCATGTTCGGCCGTTGTTCAATAATGGCGATGTCTGCCAATTCGGTAGCGATCTCGTTTAGGTCTTCCAGAGCCAATTCTGGGTAAGTGATTTCGCGCCCGCGGAATCGAACCGTCACTTTGACTTTCATTCCATCTTCCAGCCAACGGCGGGCATCTCTGGTTTTAAAAGACCGGTGATGTTCGTTGGTTTTGGGACGCAGGCGGATTTCTTTAATTTCCACTTTGACCTGCTGCCTACGGGCCTCTTTTTCTCGTTTGGTGCGTTCATATAAGAACTTACCAAAATCCATTACCCGGCATACCGGGGGATCGGAGTTTGGAGATACTTCGACGAGATCCAGTTCAGCCTCCCGGGCGATCTTCAAAGCTTCGCGAGTGTCTACAACACCCAAATTCGCCCCATCAGGGCCAATTAACCGTACTTTGGGAACCCGGATCGTCTCATTTACCCGATATTCTGATGCGCTTATAATATTCTCCTTATGTCCATTCATAAAACAATTATCCTACAAGAGCCCGCGCAAACGCGGGCTTAAGGATACCTTAATATATCATAGATATCGCTTGTAAGTCAATCAAAAAAACTGTGAAATTTACTCTGTATGGTTTAAATTAGCAAAGCCAATATACATACATTTTTTAAAGTACTACCAGGCTGGTTTTTCCAGCCTGGTAGTTATTTAACCACTTACTCAGGCGTGGGAAGCCACGTCTTTTTGGTACAGCGCGACGAAGTCTTCAGCAGACATTGGGCCGGGGTTTTCACCTGACCTTAAGCGCAAGGCCACCTGGCCTGATTCCATTTCTTTATCACCAATAATCAGCATGTAAGGGATTTTGTCTTTCTGGGCGTTGCGGATTTTGGCGTTCATGCGATCAGAGCCATCATCTACCTTGACGCGCATGCCGAGGGCTTTGAATTTTTTCTGCAGTTCCCATGCGTAGTCGTTGTGACGGTCGGCAATGGGGATGAGCATGGTTTGCACAGGGGCCAGCCATACCGGGAAAGCGCCAGCGTAATGTTCAACCAACACGCCAAAGAAGCGCTCCAGGCTTCCGAGTAAAGCTCGGTGAACCATGTATGGCCGGTGAGGTTGTCCGTCTTCGCCAATATAGGAAAGGTCAAAGCGCTCAGGCAAATTGAAGTCGAATTGAATGGTAGAAAGCTGCCATTCCCGGCCAATGGCATCTTTTATTTTGAGATCAATTTTTGGGCCGTAAAAAGCGCCGCCGCCTTCATCCACATCGTAAGGTAGCCTGGCACGTTCGAGGGATGCGCGTAGAGCTTCTTGCGCGTCCAACCACATCTGCAGTTCGCCCACGCTCTTTTCAGGTTTGGTAGAAAGGTAAGCCTTGAATTCGCTAAAGCCAAAGGAGCGCAGAATGTGTAAGCAGAAATTGAGCACAAAGTCTATTTCTTCCGGCATTTGGTCTGGGCGGCAGAAATGGTGGGCATCATCCTGGGTAAACCCGCGGACACGCAGCAGCCCATGCAGAACACCTGACCGTTCATATCGGTAAACGGTTCCCATTTCCGCGTAGCGAATGGGTAACTCACGGTATGACCGCAACTGGTTTTTGAAGATATGCAAATGGAAGGGGCAGTTCATCGGTTTGATGAAGTAATCCTGCCCTTCCACCTCGATGGAAGAGTACATATTCTCTTTGTAAAATCCAAGGTGACCGCTGGTTTCCCACAAGGCGGAGCGGCCGATATGGGGGGTGTAAACAAATTCGTAGCCATTCAGGTCATGTTCGTCTTGCCAGAATCGCTCGGTAATCCTGCGAATGGTTGCGCCTTTGGGGTGCCATAAGATTAAACCCTGTCCAACTTCTTCATTGCTGCTGAAAAGATCTAATTCTTTACCCAATTTCCGATGGTCACGCTTACGGGCTTCTTCCTGGCGGGTGAGGTAATCTTGTAATTCTTGTTTGGAATACCATGCGGTACCATAAATACGCTGCAGCATGGGACGTTTTTCATCTCCACGCCAATAAGCTCCAGCGATACTCATCAGCTTAAATGCTTCGGGATTCAATTGCTTGGTGTTTTCAACATGCGGACCACGGCACAGGTCGGTGAATGCGTCATGTGAAAAAGTGGACAGCTCCACAGGTCCTTCAATTTGATTGCCGTCTTCATCTATCCCGCCGCTCATCAATCCATCAATTAATTCAAGCTTGAAGGGCTGGTCATTAAACAATTTACGGCCTTCCTCAACGTTGATGGTTTTACGAATGAAAGGATGATTTCCACGAATGATCTTTTTCATGCGCGCCTCAATTTTCTCCAGGTCTTCGGGAGTAAGTGGGCGCGGCAAATCGAAATCATAATAAAACCCCTCATCAATGGCGGGGCCAATGGCTATTTTCGCGGTAGGGAATTCTTCCAGCACAGCCTGGGCCATCACATGAGCGGTGGAATGGCGAATGCGGTAAAGCAGGGAATCTTCATACTTTTCTTTGATATTTTCAGCCATTACAACCTCCATATAGTTTGATACAGATTAATAAAAAAAACCTCACCCAGACTGGGGCGAGGTATGTTCACGCGGTTCCACCCAGATTGACCCAATTATGGTCATCTTGAAGGACTGGTAACGGGGTCAACCGGATTCTTTACTGAGAGAAATTTTCTGTTCCAGAATCAGCTCGCAGGTGGTTTTGGTGGAGTTCGCATCTGATGGAAACTTTCAGCCAATGGTTTCCATTCTCTGGCAGAGGAATTGTCCATTACTCGTCCTGGTCAACACCTTTTTGTTTAAGATTGGTTTGATTATAACCGTAAGTTCTTGAAAATTCAACCTGATGTAAAAACCGCAAACCTGGTTGACCAACCCTTCAGGTGGGCGGTATAGGACTCGAATGGCATACCTCGATCTCAAATTCAGGAGTGCTTCGCGAGGTACCTGGGACCTAGGAGTAAAAAAAAGAAACCCAACGAAATGTGAGTTTCTGAGTGGGCGGTATAGGACTCGAACCTACGACCTTTGCGATGTCAACGCAACGCTCTAACCAGCTGAGCTAACCGCCCATGTGTTCGGTATTATAACCGCGATTAAAAATTCTGGCAATAGATTTGCTTTGTTTTTTTGAAGTGAATTTCAAAATCTTTCCATACCTCTTCATTGTTAATAAAGTAAAGCATATTGAGCATGAAAAACCCACCTCTTGTGATCGGCCAGAATGAGGTGGGTTTGCTTGTTGGCAATTTTCTGATTAATTTAAATCTAATGGGACAAAGAATTGTGTGGAAAAAACTTCAAGGTCAGTTTCCGCGTCGTAAAGGACAAAGTTGAAGTTCTTGTCAACCCCTGGAAGCTGCCCCAAGCACAACAGGCGGTTCTTTTGATCTGAAATGGGGTTGCATGTATAAAATTTGTTTTTATCCACCTTCGCGTAGTAACTTCCTTCAATTGATTCAGGAAACTGGATGGTGAGGAAATAATCATAGCGGGTCATTTTACCCTGGGCGAAGAGGCGAGCCTCGTTTGCCTGATCACGGGGCGTAGGGAGCGGGGTAATGGTTTGTGTGGGAGTTTTACTCGGTATTGGAGTTTGAGTCGCAGTAGGCAAGGGTGTACTGGTTGGTTGACGGGTTGGCAGCGCAGTGGAAGTAGGCGGTAATGTTGGCGCGGCGGTAGGTTCGGCGGGCGCGCAGGCAGCCAGTAACAGACTTATTGTGATAATGGTAAATAGACATTTTGCTTTGACGGTCATTTTCATTTTAGACACCCTAATTATCTGCGAAAAAAAGTCTCGATGAAATTATACTCTGCAAATTAACTCAATACTATTTACGCTGTATCATCATCCAGGTTGCATTAATCTTCAAGGATCCACACATCAATATTGCTCATTACGCAGCGAAAACCGAAATCTTTATTGGTACCAGAATTGAGGGTAAATCCAAGATTTCCACTGGTAATGTTGCGATCATCAAATTGAACAACTTTGCGCCCATTAACAAAAAAAGTCATACGCTGGTTTTTTACAACAATCAACAATTCAGCTTCACCGTCTGGAGTGCCAACTTTCCCATAATATCCCCCTTTCATTTCGGTGAACTGATTGTTCAGCGTTCGATAGGTGTGCACATTTCCATCCAGAGCAAGAAAAGTCATATAATGATTTTCTACACCATCTTCCGAATAAACAAAACCGCATCCGGATGAAAACCAGTTGGCAATATTGCTGGCGGTATCCCAACTGGCATCTACCCGTATAACAAAATTAGCAGGTTGGAAGCCGGTATTCCACCACTGGTACCAGTTGATTTGCGCCCAAGATTCATCAAAATCCTCCATGAGGTAATACTCCGCTGAGGATAGGTCTGATTCAGAAATTGCGCCAGCGGAAATTGCTGGTTGAAGTTTTGAAATCGCCTCTTCACGGTCCGTGTCATTTTCGGGTTCAGGAACTGCAGGTTCCTCGGTTGCATTATCCAGGATTTGCGGTGTAAGGGTGGATTTGGCTGGTTTCGCTTGCAGAGTTGCTTGAGCATCCAACAAGGACTGGTTGGTAGCCTGGATGGCAACATTGGTAGCCTGTACCATGGCGGACTTGGTTTCCACAGCCGCCGAAGTTTCAGAGATGGTTTTGGAATCGTCAGACGGTTGAGATGGAAGGTTAACAGAAGTGCCACAAGCCAGCATGGTAAAAACCAGGAAAGATGATATTAATATAATGTATGGTTTCCGGTGAAATGAAAATTTGCTTTCCATATTATGCCCCTTGTTTATTTTGATTATATAAAAAACCAATAATAAGCATATCGAAATAATCATTAAATTGCTGTTATGCGGGTTATTCAAAAGATGGATTTATTTCCGATCATCATCAACGTCCTGCCAGGGTGCAACCTGTCAGGCTGGAGGTCTATCATATTTGAAGATTTCTGAATCCGCTCTTTTTCTGTTGTGTGCTATAAAAACAAAAATTGAACTTTATAAACAACCCTTCGGGTAGTTAAACTACAGGTTTCTTTCACATCATCCTTAATCCAATGGGTATTCCATCCATGTTATCCTAATTGGAACGTGTGCTTCGCATGGATCGATCATTCATTTAGGAGGTGGATCTTTTCGCTGTCCTGCCCATTATTTTGATAAGACCGTTTAGAAAAAAATGGTGGCAGTACAATTGCCGTTGAAAGTATTCGTATTGGAGGCGCGCACAATACAATAAAAAGTACACACGGATTCAAGAAGTTAATTCCATCTCTGGATTTTCATGATGTCATAAAAACTCAAGTTTTTTACAGAGGCGTTTATTGTGGCTGCTCAGTGATATTAATACGGCCAGCCATGGATGGCTAGCGTTGTCTCTCTGGTGTGGGGGAAGATTTTGCGAAATCTGGATTAGTGAGTGATGGATGGATTGATATCCAGATTGATCTGGAATGCGCCGGCAAATCCATTGCGGTCAATTCAGTGGTAGGCGGTTCAACAATTCTAAAGGAAAAATAATGATCAATTTGTGCCCACAAGGTTTTACGCTGGCTATGATTGTAGTTTCTGAGGAACTTATCTGTTTGGATTTGGAAAACCGTGTCATCCGCAGCGATTGAAATTATTGCGGTAAATTACATAGAAATCGGGTGCGTTACCACATGCAACGCACCCGATTTGTTTTCCAGTTGCTCCTTCCCTTGGATCAAACCATTCAAAGGTCAAGGGCAGGAAATTTCCAATTATTTATTTAAAATCGTCGAATCAACCAATATGGCCTCCACAACTCTTCGGTGAGTATAACCATTTTCATCAACATCAAATCCTTCGCATGTAAGTAATGTGACCCAATCTTGAATCTTGCGGTTCATGGGAGTGATGTTGGTAGGAGTTGTAGTGTAATTATCACGTACGGAATAGGAGTAAACACTTCCCCAAGCATGGATATGGATCAGATCCCCATATTGTAGCTGTTTCAAATTGTAGAATGGCCCCGGTTTATTTAACGCATCCCACACGTGAGCTGTTAAGACTGTATTTCCAGCATAGGTTGGAAAAGCAGAACCTTGCAGCCACCCAGCATTGCTTCCCAACCAAGTAACATCCCATGTGCCATTCACGATCGGAACACCTTGGATCTCCATCTGAATATCCAATTTGGGAATTACCATCCATATTCTTGTATCCGAATACAATTGTTCGGTCGTCTGAATCGGTAACGCTTTATTGTAATCGGGTGCGAACCCGGTCGCGGGGAGGGAATCAACCCGATTAACCGTGAAATCGATCAGTGTGTCTCTTTCCCCATCATTTAATGAAATACCTTCCAGATTTTGAATAGAAGTAGTGCCGCAAACAAACAATCGATATTTGCCTCCAGGGAGTGTAGATGCCAAGGATAAAGTTGCTTTTAACTCATCACTTGAATAAGTCGCATTGGTAATTATTTTCTTCACATCATCCGTGGCTGCTCTTCCTCCCCCGGGATCAGCGCAGGACTTTGTGTCAAATGCACCGTTCAATCCTGCTTCTACCAACAAGTAATTGTTGACATTATTCGCAGCACCATCACTACCATCACTCTTAACATTTTCATTAAATGTGACATGAATCACTCTTGGTCCATTTAAGAGTGTTGCCCCATTCGCTGGCTCACTCGTTGTTACTCGAATGGTGTTTGGGATATACACTGTAAAATCAATTTCTGTGTCACTTTCTCCATCATTCAATACATTACCTGCCAGACCTTCAATTGAAGTTGTGCCACAGACAAACAGTCGATATAAACCGCCAGGGAGTGGGTAATCTAAAGTTAAAGTTGCTGTAAAATCTTCGCTTGAATACGACGCGTCAGAAATTAACTGTTTGATGTCATCCTCGGTGGCATCTCCTCCCCCAGGATCTGAACAAGAATTAGTATCAAACTCACCATTTGATCCTGCTTCTACCAGCAAATAATTGTTGGTATTATTCGCGGCACCATCACCACCGTCATGCTTAACATCTTGATTGAATTGGACGGAAATAGTGCTTGGCCTTGAAATGAGGGTCGCTCCATTGGCGGGAACACTATCAGAAACAAGAAGTGTGGGAGCTGGATTCACTGAAAAATCGATTTCTGTGTCACTTTCCCCATCATTCAAAGTATTACCAGCCAGATCTTTAATTGAAGTTGTGCCACAGACAAAAAGCAGATATAGCCCGCCAGGAAGGGGAGAACCCAAAGATAACGTTGCTGTATAATCTTCACTTGAGTAAGACGCGTTAGAGATGACCTGTTTGATGTCATCTTCGGCGGCATTTCCTCCTCCAGGATCTGAACATGAATTAGTATCAAACTCACCATTCGCTCCTGCTTCTACCAGCAAGTAGTTGTCGGGATTATTCGCGGCACCATCACTAGCATCATTCTTTACATCTTCACTAAACTCGATTTCTATTTCGCTTGGTCCAGCCATGAGAGTTGCACCAGTGGCGGGAACACTGTCTGTTACTTGAGGGCCTGTTGTGTCTGGTTCTGTAGATGCTAATGTTGTCAGAAAAAAGTATGAAAAGAAAATATTGTCGTCATTTGAGGGATTCCTTGTGTTCACTACTATCTCGGTATCCCCATTTGAGACAAAAGGAAGCAATGTGTAAAGCTCATCATCAATAATATTTGCATATGGGTCATCTGGGTTTGAATTGCTATCATCCAATCCTCCAACTGTTAACAATCCAGTTGTCAGACCACCATCGTCGTAATGACCCGCTGCCGATGTCATTCGAATTCCATTAATATCCACGGTACTATATTGAGACCCATCAGGATTGTAAGAAAAAGATATTCCTAATCCCATATCAATTTTCAAGGTTGGATTAGAGGTATCTAAAGGTGGAGTATGGATTTTGAAGGAATCGCCTTCAGAATGTGCTGCCCCAAACAGCAAAAAGACTGTATTTTTCGATGTTTGGTTGGGATCATCAAAAATTACCGCTAATACTTCACCTTCAATAGAATCTATTTCAGAAATCTCAAAATCTATTCTTCCTGCTGGAGCTGCATCGATTTTTGGTTTGACCAGATTTGTTACATCTGCCCAAACATTCCTAAAAAATCCAAACGAGCCTAAAACATTTTTTGTCGCATCCCAAGTTACCTCTTGTCCATCAATCAGAACAGCACCATTTCGAGGAAATGTATTACCAAAGGTGTTGGTAGCAGCCATATACGCGCTACGAACCGTAGCGCCTGCGGGTTTTTCTACTTGAACAATCCCAGGATTATTACTAGCCGCCGTTACACCGTCAACTGACAAGAATATCTTTCCTTGTTCTGTCACAATTACAGAGAGCCCATTTTCTGCAGCATATACTGGTTTGGGAGGGACCATTGTGGTTATTAGTAAAAATGCAATGATTATTGATGCAATTTTCCTTGGAAAGATATTCATTGATCTAACTCCTTATTTATAAATTTTGATCCTGTATTGTTGAAAATTGAAAAAAAATAACCCCGATTTTTATTATTCTTTCATTATACAAAGTTGTCGAAGAATAAAACCGTAAAATTACTATAAAAAATTCAAATTGCAAACTTATCATAGAAATGAATAACGGCATTAGTTAGTGATTGCTAAAGTAAGATTCGAAATTAATAAATAATTGGAAAATTGAAAGATGATTTTGTTCCTCGGGGTTTTTCAAATTCGAGAAGATATCTGCAATCAAGTCGCTCAATGTTTTTAGATGTCCATGATAATCTTCACGATATGGTAAAGGCGTTGGGTAGATACTGGTTAAGCAAGAGCCCAAAAACGAATTTAGCGTAAAGGTTTATCGATATGCGACCGGTTTAGGCGGCAACTATTGCAGACGTTTTTTGTGAGATAAGATTCAATTTTAAATAGAATAATTTTTTGGATTAAAAGTCAAACTTACCAGTTTTTCAAAAGATTATTATTTAAAGACCTTCATAGTTTGCCGATAGTTGTGGTATAATTTTGCCCGCTCAAATGAGTTCCGTATCTGGAGAGGTTGCGTAGTCTGGCCTAACGCGCGCGCCTGGAGAGCGCGTGAACCGCAAGGTTCCGTGGGTTCGAATCCCACCCTCTCCGCCAGAATGAACCCTCTCGTCCAGAGAGGGTTTTTTTTATATATTGACTTTTCCAGGTAATAAAGGATTTGAAAATGACCCAAAACTCACAACTGGTTGAAATACAAATTGATAAATTAGTTTACGGTGGGGACGCGATGGGTCGTTTGCCAGACGGAAGAGCTGTTTTTATGCCTTTTGGGCTGCCTGGGGAGACCGTTCGAGTGGAAATCCTTGAAGAGAAGCGTGGACACGCGCGAGGAATGATTCGAGAATGGGTAAGTGTATCTCGACATCGAATTGATGCGCGCTGCAAACATTACGGCGTTTGTGGAGGCTGCCAATATCAACATCTGTCATACGCCAGGCAATTAGAGATCAAGCGCGAAGTGGTGCGTGAGCAATTGGAAAGAATCGCGGGGATTAATAATCCAATTGTGCGCGGGGTGGTTGCATCTCCACAGCAATGGAACTACCGCAACAGTGTGCAATTTCATCTTTCAGAGGACGGGAAATTGGGGTATTTGGCCGCTGGCACACATCAGGTTGTGCCGATAGAAGAATGCTATCTGCCAGAGCCGATGGTTGATCAGGTTTGGAAACAGTTGGAGTTTGACCCAGAATCGGGACTTGAAAGGATTGAAGTAAACCAGGGTTCAGATGATGAGGTGTTGATCAATCTGCACAGCAGCAGTCTGGAAATGCCTGAAATGGAAATGGATTTACCGGTATCGGCTGCGCATCTAAGCCCGGCGGGCACGGTAGTGTTAGCTGGTGATGACGCGTTGTGGTTGGATGTGTTGGAAAAGACATTTAAGGTTTCTGCCGGGTCATTCTTCCAGGTCAATCTGGGTGTGGCTGAAAAAATGGTCGAACATGTCCTTGGTTTGCTGCCGGAAAAACAACTCCAATCCGTGTTGGACCTTTACTGCGGAGTGGGATTGTTCAGTGCTTTTTTAGCCTCCAGAGCAGATCATGTTACAGGCGTAGAATTATCCGAATCAGCATGTGAAGATTTTGCATATAACCTGCAGGAGTTTGAAAATGTGAGTTTGTATATTGGCGCGGCGGAAGATGTATTGCCCGGGCTAAAAGAGAAATTCGATCTGGTTATCGCCGACCCTCCACGGGCAGGTCTGCAGCGAGAAGCGCTGGATGCTCTGGTGAAGCTGGCTCCAAAGCATTTGATTTATGTGTCTTGTGACCCTTCGACCCTAGCCAGAGACTTAAAGCGGTTAATTGAACAAGGTTACCAGCTTGTTCAGGTGACACCATTCGATATGTTCCCACAAACCTATCATGTTGAGACGGTGGTTTTGATGTTAAGGATAGGAATGTAACAGGGCTGAAAATACCAGTTTACAAAGGGTTTCCAAATATTGAACTTTTCTCTCGGCTGTCTTGCCGGAGCGGAGAAGGTGATATTGGGAAACCCTTTTTCTATTGGGGTAGTATAATATCCTCTTAACCCGTTTTGGATCTTTGGCAACATTTCTTAAAAACTTCAGAAAACCATTTTTCCCAGTAATTGCAGATTCTTGAAATGAGAAACTGATTTCAAAATAACTCTTGACAATTATTAAATTATACATTATTATATAACATAAGTTATATAACGTAGTGTAAGAAGAGACTAATATGCCGCCAAAAACAAAATTTGATAAAAACGCTATTGTTGAAGCCGCTTTTGAGGTCGCAAAAGAAAAAGGTTTTTCTGGAATCACTGTCCGAAGTGTGGCAAATCGACTTAAAAGTTCGGTAGCACCAATCTATGTAAATTTTGCCGCTATTGATGACTTGATAGAGGCTGTGGTACAGCGGGTTTTTGCGATTTCCGAAGAATTACTTGCAAAGCAAAAGGGCGAAAGTAAGTTCGAAAACATTGGAAAAGCCAGCTTGGAATTTGCTAGAGAATATCCAGTATTGTTTCGAGAATTGTCATTACAACCGAATCCATATTTGGCATCTTACGAAACAATAGAGAAATCTATGCTTGACGGAATGGCTGATGATGAAACGATGAGGGATTGGACTTTTGAGGAACGAAGAAGACTGTTTCTAAAAATGCGGATCTTTCAAATGGGGTTATCAGCCATGGTAGCCAACGGCCATGTGCCTTCATGGCTCAATAATCAAGAGTTCGACCACTTGCTTATGGAAGTGGGAGATGATGTGTTACTGGCACAGCAAATAAAACGCAAGGAGAATTTGTAATGAATAAAGTAGTTATCATTGGTGGAGGGGTCGCTGGATTAAGCGCAGGTATTTTTGCCCAAAAGAATGGGTTTGAAAGCGTTATTCTAGAAAAACACCATACTTTAGGGGGAGAATGTACCGGCTGGGACCGCCAGGGTTATCATATAGATGGTTGTATTCATTGGCTGGTAGGTACAAAGGAAGGAACACCTCTTCGGGATCTTTGGAATACTGTAGGTGCTCTTGATGGGGTGGATATTTATCATCCTGAGAGTTTTATGGCTGTTGAGCATGGAGATGTTACCGTACATTTTTATCGTGATATCGAAAGGTTAAAGTCTAGCTGGTTGGAGATATCTCCAGAAGATGAAGACATCATTGAAGATTTTTGTAAAGATATTAAGCAACTGCAGTCTTTCTCGATGCCAGCCGGAAAGCCAATCGATTTGATGAATATTGTTGAAAAAGTAAAGTTTATGCTTTCAATGAAAGATGCTGGCACGATAATAAAAAAATATGAGAAAGTCACCTTCAAGGAATTTGCTTCCAGGTTCAAGCACCCGGCGCTTAAGATGGCTATTTATTCATTTATGCCGGAAGGAGAATACAGTGTCTCATCAATTATCTTTGCCCTAGGATCCTTTACCGGTGAACAGTCTTCGATTCCCATCGGAGGGTCTAAGGCAATGGCTCAGCGGATGGTCAAAAAATATATTTCATTGGGGGGAACAATAGAATCTTCCTGTGAAGTGGTAGACCTGGAGATTGAAGGGGATGTGGTACGGAAAGTCAGGTGTAAGAACGGCAAGTCTTTTGAAGGCGATTTCATTATTGCTGCTTGCGACGCAAATGCGCTGTATGAGCGATTACTAAAAGGACAATATCCAGACCCTGAATTTCAGAAAAGGTTCAACAACCCTGTTGTCTATCCCTTAGCTTCAAATATTTATGTTGGAATCGGTTATGAAGGTGTATTGGAAGATATTCCTCGGACCCTTAAATTTTCTGTAGAATCAGTGGATATCAAGCAAAACAAGAAACCAATAGAGCATTTGCAGATGACGCATTATGCATACGAACCAGATTTTGCTCCTCAAGGCCATACCGTAATAACCTTTGCCATCAATCAGTTCCAGGAGGAACTGGAGGCATGGGAAGCTTTATCGAAAAACAAAGAAGCTTATAAAGAAGAAAAGGATCGAATTGGCGAAGCAGTGATTATGGCAATGGGAAAGAGGTTCCCTTACATGGTAGGCAAGCTCAAGTTACTTGATGTAGCAAGCCCACAAACCTATACACATTACTGCAATGCCTATCGCGGTGCTTTTATGGGTTTTTGGCCAACTCTTCGCGGAAGGTCATTACAACATACCGGTAGAATTAAAGGGCTTAAAAATTTGGTCTTAAGCGGACAGTGGCTTCAACCTCCAGGAGGTCTCCCAATAGCAGTAATTAATGGTAAAGATACGATTATGCGGCTTTGCAAGAAACTCAAACGACCTTTCATTAATGTGTAAAGTCGTCAGAGTTGGTTGATAACAAACATTTTATCGAAACAATAATAACTTGTTCAGAATCCATGTTGGAAAGGCTGTAAACGAAAGACCGCGTTTATATTAGTCCTTTCGGAAAAAGAAGCATTCACCCAAATATTGCAGAAGGGTGGGAGGACAATATGACTGTCAACCCGCGCCAGCCAATTTATACGGCTAGTGTGGGAAAATTGTATCCTTCAGCAGTTATCGGTAAATTAGTTTGAAAGGGAATCTTATATTTAGGGTTCAAAAAAAGCGCGATCTGGAAGGTTTTGAAAATTCCTTGTGATAGAGGCATGCAACGAAGGGAAGCGTGTCTATATAGAGTGAGAATATCGTGGTGTTGATATCCTGTGTAGATAATTAGTTATGTTATCTAAGCTCACATAATAATTGGATTCCAGACATTTAATTCTGCATTCGTATGCTTTATCGATGTTGAAAATGCCGGGAGTCCCTTTTTTATTGACAAGTAATTTGCTGCCCTGAAATCGAAGAGGATGATTTGATTGATTGCATAATATTTTCCTTGAAAGGAAACTCATTAAAGAGAAATCACTTAACAATATTCAAAATTTTAAGGATTTACTATTGAATTACTGATGAAAAAGCCATTATTATTTTTGTATATTTTGCAGCAACAGTTATGGGTATGTAGTTAAATATGGTTTATATCGATTTTGCGGTCAGCGGAATTTGGGTTTTTAATTCCTTCAGTATGTGAATTGCCCATCCAATTACCCAGAATTAAAAACACAGAGATTTGTAAAGGAATCTTGGATGTGCCTCAATTATCTTAAGCAGGTAATTCAGCCGCCTGAGGGAAGCGGGGAATTTGATTCTTTCAAATATAATTCGCATGAGGTATTTTAAAAACTGATTTGAAACAGCGAGTGGAGAAAAACCAATTCATATTGCATTCATTTCTTGACCAGTTTACAGCGGGAGGGAAAATGGTAAAAGCCAGGCAGAAAAGGGGTAAGAAAATTATGATGTTAATTGCATTTATTATTAGTGTCATTGTGATGTTGAATATTATTGGTTTTGTCGTTAACAAAGCAATCTTCTCAAATGAACTGGAAAGCATTAAACCCTATGGGCAGTTGGTAAATGTTCATGGAAGAAATATGCATGTTTATTCTATGGGTGAAGGTGAAATCACGATCGTGTTGTTACCTGGTTCGAGCGTTCCATTACCAAGCGCAGATTTTGGGCCTTTAATGAGGGAGCTTTCAAAGCAATTCACGGTAGTTTGTATTGAATACTTTGGAGTCGGTTTTAGCGACGAAACAGATACCCCAAGAACGAATGATAATTACACTGAAGAAATCAGAACAGCTTTAACATTGGCTGGTTTTTCACCTCCTTATGTGTTAATGCCTCACTCAGCCTCAGGAATATATAGCGAATATTACGCTTCTAAATACCCTCAAGAAATTTCTTCCATAATCATGCTGGATACAACTTCATCAGCAATTAAAGAGACCAATGTTCCGGAGTTTGTTTATAAACTCAGCAAGTTGCAGCAGGCAACCGGATTTAATAGAATCATTAACGCCTTGGTTGTTCCAAGCTTACTGAAGGAAAGCAACGGATATACTAAACAAGAGATCAATGACTATGCTAGATTTTTAAATCACTCTTTTAATAATACGATTATTGATCAAAATCTCCGGTTAAATGACAATATTGTTGAAGTTATGGGAATGAATTTTCCCGATGAAGTTTCGGTACTAAAAATTGTCCAACTGGCACAATTAAGCAAGTTGGAGAAGAGTATCAAAAGAATCATTTAAACAGATTAGGGAAGAATGCAAGGTATATCGTTCTTGACGGCTCTCATTTCATATATCACACAAGAGTTTCTGATGTTTATGATGCATCAGTTGAATTCCTATTGAAAGAGTGATCAGAAAGTAGTGGGGTAGGAAAGTATGATGAATCAAGATCAGAATCGCGCTTGCAATTGAAAAGCATTGGTTACATTTTGACATTAATTACCAATCATGAGTAGATTTGCAAAATCAGGTTTGTTCCCAAAAACAAGAAACAACATAGTCGTTTATCCATAAAAACACATGAGCTAGAGCGAACCCAGCGGACCTGCGTTGGGTATCTTAAGTTAAAGGTAATTTTACAAATCCAGTAGAGTGTGCGCTGTAAATTGTGTTAAATAAATATTAAGGATGGATTGAGGTCTTGACAAATCGACACATTGTCGGATATTATTAATTCGACAATGTGTCGATTATTGTTACTCTGATTTTCATGAAAGGCTAACTGTTTATGAGAGGCTACAAAAAATCTAAGCTGCGCAAAAATGAAATCCTGGAAACTGCTAAGGACCTGTTCTCCAAGCAGGGCTTTCGGAATACGACAATAGAAGACATCGCGACAGCTGATTCAATTGCCCGCACAACAATGTACGACTACTACAAATCGAAGGAAGAAATTCTATATGCGTTAATTGATGAAATTGTTGAACAGCCGCGCGAGAATCTTCCCGAAGGGACGGTTAAATCACAGCTTGAAATATTGGCAGCGGATTCTATTGCACGTATACTGAACAATTTTTCGCTGTACAAGATTCTATTCCAGGAGATGCCAACCCTGGAGAAACAAACAGCTGACAAAATTCAATCATGGCAAAACCAATCAATGGCTTTAGTCAAGCAGGTAATTATGAGAGGTTTAGCTGAAGGAGATTTTAAAACAAATTGGAAGGCCGAAGATATCGTTTTTACTTTTCGAGCGCTAATTGGACAGAAGTTGGCTGATCTCCTTCTTTCTGAAACCCGTGTGCAACCGGAAGAAGAAGCCAGGCACCTGATTGGTTTGATGTGGTCAGGAGTAGGTTCAGCAGATTAAGCGCTTCTTGATTTTGAAAAAAGGTTACGTTCATGGAAAACGGACAAAAGAAAAGTGTTAGAAAGCAAATTACAGCTTTTGTATATCTAGAATTCTTAATGTGGAGGGACGACTATGTTTAACAACGCAAAAGGTGGTAAAGTTTTGATCGGCAATTCAGAAATGTATTATGCCGCATTTGGAAATGGTGAAAAAAACCTTGTCATAATCCTGGGTCTTGGAGATGGGCTTAAGTCTGTAAAAGGGCAAGCCATTACATTGGCAAGTTTTTACAAAGAGTATGCCAATGAGTATAAAGTTTATGTTTTTGGCAGAAAAGAAAACCTGCCAAGTGACTATTCGATCAAAGAAATGGCTTCCGACCAAAAAACAGCAATGAATCTTCTTGGTTTAAAATCAGCCTGTGTGATGGGCGTTTCTCTAGGAGGAATGATTGCTCAACAAATGGCAATCGAATTTCCTGAAGTAATAGAAAAACTTGTTATCGGTGTTTCAGTCTCACGACCAAATGACACGGTTAAAAAAGTAGTCAGAGATTGGATTGAATTGGCAAAAAATGGTAACCACAAGGAATTAATTGAGGATACCATGCAAAAGACATATACACCTGAAAGGTATAAAAAATTTAAGGTTTGGATGCCATTAATTACCATGTTTGGTAAACCTAAAAGTTTTGAAAGATTCATTATTCAGGCGGAAGCGTGTTTGGAACACAATGCTTATGATGAGTTACACCGGATCAATTGCCCGACGCTAATCATCGGTGGGGATAGTGATAAGGTTGTAGGGATTAGTTCATCTGAAGAAATGGCTGAGAAAATAAAAGGAAGCAAATTAATTATTTACAAGGGGCTGGGGCACGGAGCATACGAAGAGACAAAAGATTTTAACCACCAGGTGATGAAATTCCTGGAAGAATAAATCAAAAAAAGATCATTGCTCCGCGCGCCAGTAGATTGATAGATCGAATAAGCAAACCTTGCTTACTCAGACAGACACCACATTATTTAGGTGTCTGTCTTCTTGTGCAAGATCTCGATCCTTTGATTTTTTTGAATCTGAAAAATGGATTAGCTGAGGCACTTGAAAATTCTGATTACCCGATTGAACGTTCACTTTTGTTTTCGGACAAGATTATGGCTTTTGTCACAGGAAGTCATGGATCCGGAATTTCTTTCGGACATTGCCTGTCAAGCTTAAGAATTAAATCAATTGAACCGCATTATCCACCATAATTTAAATGGGCGATGCGGTTTTACAATGACCATTTACTGAAAAATCAGGGAAACAACCGGCGCGCTTTAACTTCGGCTATGGCGTCTGGTCGGTAGCGGTAAAGTTGGGCTGGGCGGCCTTCTCCGCTGCGGCGGTGGGGGGTTGATTCGATGATGCCCGCTTCCAAAATTCTGCGCCGAAAATTGCGTTTATCCAGATTGACCCCCAGGATAATTTCATATGTGTTTTGCAGCTCAGATAAGGTGAAGGTTTCAGGCAGCAATTCGAAACCCACCGCGCTGTACTCAAGTTTGTATCTTAAGCGGCGCAGCGCGTAATCAAGGATGAGTTTGTGGTCCATCACCATACCGGGTACGGCGTTGACTGGAAAGCAGCGCAAAGACGCTCGTTTTCGCAACTCTTGCTGGCTGGCATCGGCTGGGATTAGCGCGAAATAAACCACAGATACCAGGGGGTAATCGGGATGGCGGTCTGAATCACCATAAGTGTATAACTGCTCCAAATAAGCCTCTTCCATTCCCATCGTCCGGGTTAGGTATTGGGTGGCAGTTTCTTCCAAACTCTTTTCAATATTTGATGGAACTCCGGGGATTTCCCAAACGTCTGAAGGGTGAGGACCCGTTGATGGAGACAGGAAGACACCCAACTGGTTATCTTTAAGTGTGAATATGACCAGGCGAATCTCAAGTGTATGCTGTAATTTCTCTGTGGCCGTGAATTTGTCTGGTTTGTTCATTCGGGATGTCCTCAAGAAAATTATAGCTTGATTGATTATTAATGCAAACGCAATATAATACACTTAAGCGGCTTTATGAAGAGGAGGCTGTATGCAAACAAAGAATTGGCTGTTAACAGCCATCAGCACTTTAATTCTGGTTTCCCTGGCATGTAATTTGCCTTTTTCACAACGGGGTGGGGAAGAAGCTGTGCCTACCCCCAACATGACCATGACGGCGTTATTTTCAATCCCAGAATTGGCGACCGCTACTGAGGCTCCTGTGCAAGTGGTGACCAATACTCCATTGCCAGCTACCGCGACCGTCGCGACCATTGCGACCATTGCGCCCAGCGCTACTTCTGTTCCTGCGACTTCAACAGTAACCAATACCGCTGTGCCTACCGCCACCTCCATTCCAGGGCGTGGTGCGGTTTATACAGCTGCATTTTTGAAAAATGGAATTGATGTTGACGGTGTGTGGGATGAATGGACGTCCAAAGCGTACCCGATGAAGTCAGTTGTATATGGCAAGTCCAATTGGACCGGTGAGGAAGATCTGGAAGGATCTTTTCGGGTTGGTTGGAATTCATCTTATCTGTTTATCGCTGTAAAAGTGCGGGACGATAAATACGAACAGCATACCTCCGGGGCAGACCTCTATAAGGGCGACAGCATCGAATTGCTGTTGGATACCAACTTATACGACGATTTTTACACGACGAGTTTGTCAGCTGATGACTATCAGCTGGGCATTTCTGCGGGTAAAAACGGCACGGATGACGGCAAAGAAGCTTACCTCTGGTATCCGAGCGGAAAAACTGGTAAAAAGGATAACGTCAACATTGGTAAATCAATTGAAAATGGTCTTTACCGAATTGAAGCGGCTATTCCATGGAGTGTCTTGGGAGTTACACCTTACTCCGGGATGCATTTAGGGTTTGCGTTATCCGCATCCGATAATGACGTTTCCTGGGACGAGCAGCAGACGATGGTCTCTAGCAGTGCAACCCGCAGGTTGACCAACCCAACCACCTGGGGTGAGTTGATTCTGCAATAACATTGCATTTTGATTTGTGGCACCCGAGTTAGACAAAGCAGCTTTGTTAATTTACAAGGCTGCTTTATTATAATGATTTAGAGGCAAGATGGCTTACCGAAAAATTTTGCATTTGGATTTGGACGCTTTTTTCTGCGCGGTAGAAGAACTTCGCCAGCCTGAATTGGTGGGCAAGGCTTTTGCGGTTGGCGGCGCGCCCAACAAGCGCGGAGTTGTTTCCTCTTGTTCGTATGCTGCCAGGCGGATGGGTGTCCATTCGGCGATGCCGATGGCGAAAGCATTAAAATTGTGTCCCAACCTGATTGTGGTACGGGGAAGCCACCATGAATACGGAATTTACTCTGAGCGGGTTATGAATATTTTGCGAAACATCTCCCCGCTGGTGGAACAAGTCTCAATCGATGAAGCATTTATAGATGTAAGCGACCTGCCTGAAGATGGCGAGACAATCGCGCGAAGACTGCAAGAGAAAATTCAAACAGAGGTGAATTTGCCCTGTTCGTTAGGTGTGGCTACCAATAAACTGGTCGCGAAAATCGCCAATAATATTGGCAAATCCAGTCACCGGGGGGATACCCCTCCACGGGCGATTAAGGTAGTAAAACCGGGTGAGGAAGCCGCGTTTCTGGCCGTTTTACCGGTAAAGGAAATGTGGGGAGTTGGCCCAAAATCAGCAGAGAACCTGACCCGTTTGGGAATTAACACAATTGGTGATCTGGCAAACGCCTCTGAAAAGTTCTTGACCCAGCATTTTGGCAAAATGGGGGGGCAACTTGCCCGGTCTGCCCGCGGGATTGATGACCGGCAGGTGGAAGTAGAATATAATGTTAAGTCAGTCAGCCAGGAAATCACTTTCTCAAAAGATGTTCAAGATTTGCATAAGTTGGAAAAAAAAGTGGAAGATCTTGCCGAACAGGTTGGGTTTCGGCTAAGACATAAACATTTATGTGCCGCTACCATCCGTATAAAACTTCGCTGGTCGGATTTTTCGACCATTACCAGGCAGGTAAGGCTTCCTCAGCCAACAAATCAGGATCAAATTATTATTGACGCGGCGCTTAAGCTGTTACGGGCGAATTTCACCAGCGGACGATCTGTGAGGTTGATTGGTGTGGGTACAAGTGGATTATGCGAGCCAGCTTACCAGTTGGCGTTGTTTGATCAAAAAGGTGATAAGGAAAGAAAACTGCTGAATACGCTGGATGAATTACGCGACCGATATGGTGAAAAAGTAATTCGTAAAGGCAGTTCGATTCATTCAAAAACAAAAAATGGGAGGGGGAATTAATGGAAAATTCTCAGAACGAAGGGAATTACAACTGGCAGTATGACTTGCGGAGCAAACTTCTAGACGGTGTTTTTGCGAGCGGGTTGCTGATCTTATTGTTGTTGGTCCTGCGGCTGATCATCACCTCGATTGGAAACCGCTTTGGCCGGTTGGGATTGCTTAACATGGATGTCGGCCTGATTGCGATTGCCATTTTTTGTCTGGACCGTTCGCTTTCATCCCAGCGGAGTGATGCCGCGGTTTCATGGTTTGGCGCGATTGGCGGATTGGTAGCCTGGATGGCCGCGGAGCTTAGCTTCCAAGTTGGGCAAACCCCGTTGGTTACAATAAACGGGTTGATATTATTAATTTTGACGGCATTAATTGTATTTACGCTATGGAAGAATGGTTTATCTGTTGGAGGTCAATATTTTTTTGCGGTGTTTCTATTGACCTGGTTGGCAAAATATGTGCTTGCCAGCCAAACCTATATCGCATATTGGCTGCAGGTGTTCTCCCCTGAATTCCATTTATTAGGGTATGCCGCCCTGGTTTGCGTTGCTGCCTGCGCAGTTTGGATAATCTTTAAAACACAACACCGCCAGGAACGAATCTGGACGGCGTTGTGGATGTGGTTTTTTTCTGTATTGGTGTTGGGGTCTTTCTTGCCATTTTATGTATAGAAGGATTAGTTGACAGGCAATTCCTCGCTTAAGCATACTTCATCGTAAAGGTTTTTGATTTTCCTGGCAATAATATCCCAGGAAAAATCTTGAGAGTACAGATTTGCCTGTAACCCTAATTGCCCGCGAAGTTCTGAATCGCGGATTAACTTGGTTAAAGTTTCACCAAGAATAATTGGATCACCGTCCGGAACCAACACGCCGGTTACGTTATCCTGTACCAAATAAGCCAACCCTCCGACCTGCGAGGCTACCACAGGGATGCCGCATGCCATCGCTTCCAATGCCACCATGCCAAACGACTCATACCGTGACGGCATAATCACTACCTCTGAAGCGGAATAATAATAGGGCAGCAAGTTTTGGTCTCGCTTTCCCAAGAATACTACCAGGTCACCAATACCTAATGACTTGCATAATTCCTGAAGACGGATCATCTCCGCGTCCATATTCTCAGGTGAGGCTGTTGGTTCACCACCGATGACAGCCAGGTAATGGGGACATCTCCCCAGAACACCTAAAGAGCGCATGTGCGCGATGGCGCGAACCAATGTGTCTACGCCTTTAAGCGGTTCAATGCGGCCAACAAAGAGCAGCATGCGGTCTTTGGCAGGAATGCCAATAACATCTTTCGCCTCGTCCGCGGGGATGGGATAGAAACGGCTGGTATCCACACCCGGAGGAATGATGCAAAGTTTATCAGGGTCGGTGTGATAAAGCGACGTTAACTGCGTTTCTTCAGCCGGAGTAGCCGCGACAATACGGTCAGAATACTGGATAACGCGTTCTTCCCCTTCGATGCGGTAAAGGCCTTCGCGCTCCTCATCCGAGCGGGCAATTTGATTCTTTAATTTTTGCAAGGTATGAAACATGCTGATGATGGGGGTGTGCCATGCTTTTTGCAATTCAATGGAAGCGATTCCTGACATCCAGTAATGACTGTGGATCAAATCATATTTTAAATCTTTATCGCGGGCAAAATCGAGAATACCTTCAACAAATTGGGGAATGTAGTTGACCAATTCTTCTTTCGGTAGATGGTATTCTGGTCCGGCGGGAATGTGAACCACGCGGTTGCCGTAGCCGAGATCATGCAGCACATGGGGAACATGTTCGTTTTCAGAACGGGTGAATACATCCACGTGCACACCAGCGCGCCCGAGGTGGTGGGTTAACTCGCGTACATAAACATTCATTCCTCCGGTGTTTTTCCCCCCTAAAGTTGCGAGCGGGCAAGTATGGTAGGAAATCATGGCAATACGAAGTGGGTTCTGAGGCATTGAAAATCCTTTTGAAAGAAAACGATAAACTCTTGGCGATTTAAATTATCTACTGGTATAATAGTGCGCGTGCCACCGTAGCTCAGTTGGTAGAGCAGACGATTCGTAATCGTCAGGTCAAGGGTTCGATCCCCTTCGGTGGCTCTCACTATTTAATTCATACTGATGTAGAATTATATCAGCCGATTGTAATATCAATATTATAAATTGTTCTCGAATCTTGATTGATCAAGGTATAATTTTTGCATGAATTTCTCAAAGACACCGTTGGTTGTAGCCATTGCGGGTGGTTCTGGTAGTGGAAAAACCACCGTCGCGAATGTGGTGCTCGAACGGGTAGGACCGCAGCGAATTTCTTTTCTTCCCCATGACGCGTATTATCGAGAATTAACGGGTTTACCGCCTACGCAGCGCGCGCAGGTAAATTTTGATCACCCCAATTCATTGGAAACAGAGCTGTTAATTCAACACATCAACCAGCTCAAAAACTGGCAGGCTGCGGATTTACCGGTGTACGACTTTACGACACACAGCCGTACTGGGAAGACAGTTCGCGTGGAACCCAAGCGGGTGATTTTGGTGGAAGGCATTCTCATATTCGCTGAACCAAAATTGCGCGAATTATTTGACATTAAAATTTTTGTAGATACAGATTCAGATATCCGCTTTATCCGACGTTTACAGCGCGACATCGCGGAACGCGGACGTAACACTGAATCTGTTGTTCAACAATACCTTACCACTGTGCGCCCCATGCATTTGGAGTTTGTAGAGCCTTCCAAACGCTACGCGGATGTGATCATTCCTGAAGGCGGGATGAACGCGGTTGCGTTGGACATGGTGATCGCGCGAATTGAATCTTTGTTATAAGGTAAAACACTAATGAACCCACAACGCAGGCAGCTAATCCTTCGTGTATTCATTTTGGCGATGGTGATTGGGCTGTCTGTTTTTTTGTATACCATTCGGGATCAACTGGTGGGGCTGGAGAAGTACGGTTACCCCGGAATATTTCTTATTTCCATTCTGGCTAACGCCACCGTAATTATCCCTTTACCAGGAATTGTGATCACATCAGCCATGGGGGCAGTGTTTAACCCATTAGGAGTGGCTATCGCGGCAGGGTGTGGCGCCGCCCTGGGTGAAATTTCAGGCTATTTAGCTGGTTTCTCAGG
>Ga0351883_1067_pt1 | contig 34615 bp, 22 predicted proteins | sample BONcelFGM3001F14_FD_206772 | JGI IMG/M metagenome (GOLD analysis project Ga0351883, IMG submission 206772) | Enriched cells from coal bed in the Powder River Basin, Montana, United States - BONCAT cells FGM rep3 HSBNCT.FGM.300.1.F14 ...
TATAAAAGAACAGGCTGCCTAATTACTAGGTAGCCTTTTTTTAATTGGCGGTCAATAACTTACTGCGGCTCACGGTGTCAGCCCGGAAAATCCTCCCCACCTTGCGGTGGGTCCCCTCCATCTTCTGGAGCCAATGTTTTCCTTAGCTGACACCGATATCGCCGTTTGTCGTTATTAACTTAGTTGTGGGCTGCGAAAACCTCCGCAATTGGGGCAAAATCAGAGATAAACCATTATTATAAGAAATCTTATTTATCAAGCAGGTTGGGAATTTGAGATGGCTCTTTGGCAACAGGTACTCCGGCTGCCTCAAATGCCTCAATCTTCTCTTTTGCAGTTCCCGATCCGCTAGAGATAATTGCACCGGCGTGTCCCATTCTTTTATCTGCAGGGGCTGTTGCACCGGCAATGAAGACGGCAACAGGTTTGGTTATATGCTCTTTTATATACTTGGCTGCCTGCTCCTCTGCATCTCCGCCAATCTCACCGATAAGTGCAATTGAATCTGTATTAGGGTCATCCTGAAACATTTTGAGTAGCTCAATATAGTATAGCCCCACAACGGGATCTCCCCCAACGCCAATGGCGGTTGACTGTCCTTTACCTTTGAGGGTAAGATTATAAACCACCTCGTAAGTAAGTGTGCCGCTTCTGGAGATTACTCCGGTGGACCCCTCTTTAAAAATATTTCCGGGCATAATACCAACAAGACTCTTTCCCGGTGATATTAGCCCAGGGCAGTTAGGTCCAATAAGCTGAGCTCCTTTGCCCAGAGCATAATTGCGGGCAGCAATTACATCAACTGTGGGAACACCCTCGGTAATGCAAACGATAAGTGAGATTCCCGCATCTGCAGCCTCCATTATTGCATCCTTAACAAATGGTGCAGGAACAAAAATTATTGAGGTATTTGCCCCCTCATTCTGGACTGCCTCAGTCACTGTATTGAAAATAGGGACAAAACCCTCGGTCTTTTGACCACCTTTGCCGGGAGTTGTTCCGGCAACGACTTTTGTTCCATAACTGCTCATTTTGCCGGCGTGAAAGCCACCATCTCGTCCGGTAATACCCTGTACTACCAGCTTGGTATTTTTATCTATTAAGATACTCATTTTTTGTCTGTTTTACTTAACTCTACTGCCTTGATTATAGCCTCGCTCATTGTTTGTGCACTATGGAAAGAGGTACCTTTGAGCATCTCCCTTCCCTCTTTTTCGTTGGTTCCTGTAAGCCGTATAACTATAGGGATTTCAGTTTTAAACTGTTTAAATGCCTCTATCAGCCCCCGGGCAACATCATCACAACGGGTAATACCTCCAAAAATATTGATTAGAACAACTCTTACCTCCTTATCACTAAGAAGCAGCTTCATCGCTTCAATTACCTTGTTCGGGTTTGAGCTCCCCCCAATGTCCAAAAAGTTGGCCGGCTCTCCGCCGTAGAGCTTTATCATATCCATTGTGGCCATTGCAAGACCGGCACCATTTACCATACAACCTATCTCTCCTCCCAGATGTACAAAGCTGAATCCTTTGGATTTGGCATCGTGCTCCTTTTTCTCCTCCTCTGTAGGTTCAAACATCGCCTCTAAATCGGGATGGCGGTAGATGGCGTTGTCGTCAAAATTCATCTTTCCGTCTATAGCAAGCACTTTTAAGTCGTTTGTAACAACCAGAGGGTTTATCTCAACCAGTGAGGCATCCTTCTCTACAAATAGTTTATACATATTTTGGATTAGCGGTGCAGCTTGCCTCACAAGAGTAATGTCGTCAAAGAGCATAAAAGCAGCTTTTCTTGCCAGGAAATCGGGTATACCTACAAACGGGTCAATTGATATACGGTGAATTTTGTCCGGTGTTTCGGCTGCAACCTGTTCAATATCCATTCCTCCCTCTCTGCTCATTATTAGAACAACCGACTTGGTATTACGGTCTACGACAAAACTAATGTAGTATTCCGAGGCAATATCTACCCCTTCTGCTACCATAACCCTGTCTACTGTAAAGCCCTTTATATCCATTCCCAAAATCTCATCTGCCCTCTTCTTTACCTCAATTGAAGATTTGGCAATTTTAACTCCGCCGGCCTTCCCTCTTCCGCCGGTGTGAACCTGTGCTTTAATAACAACAACGGGAGACTTCATATGCATATATGCGGCCACACAGGAGTCTGAATCTGTGCAAACAACCCCCTTGGCTGTCGGTATACCGTATGCTGTAAAGAAATCTTTAGCCTGATATTCGTGAATCTTCATAAAAAATTTGTTTTAATAAAGATAATAAAATTTTTAAGGTTTGAACCCGATATGCCCGTCCAAATTATTTATATTTGTACAAAGTGTAATTATTATGACCGGAAAGGAGCTTATTGCAAAGGCTATGAAACTGGAGCCTCTCTCCAGTGTGCCGTGGGTACCCTTTGTTGGTGTTCACGGAGCATCTCTGGCAGGAGTTGATTCGGAGAGTTATCTAAACTCTAAAGAATTAATAGTAAGAGGCGTTTCTGCTGCTATTGAGATATATAAACCCGATGGTATCCCGGTACTCTTTGACCTTCAGCTCGAGGCGGAGGCACTTGGATGCAGAGTCGTTTGGGCAAAGAGCAACCCTCCCTCAGTAATAGGCCACCCGCTTACAGAGGGGATAGATATTACAGATTTAAAAGTTCCATCAAAGGAGAGTGGAAGGATTGCAGTTGCTCTTGAAGCTGTAAAAGAGATATCGGAGTTGTACCCGGAAGTTGCCATCTATGGGTTGGTTACAGGCCCATTTACACTTGGTCTTCATCTGCTTGGAACAGATATTTTTATGCAGATGTTTATGGATGAGTTCTATGTTTATGATCTTATGGAGTTCTGCAGCGGTGTGGCGAAAAAGATGAGCGACTACTATATTGAGGCAGGATGTGATGTAATTGCAATAGTGGACCCGATGGTAAGTCAAATTGGCACAGAGCAGTTTGATAAATTTGTCTGTGGCTATGCAACCGGGATTTTTGACCATATTCGGGAGAGAGGTGTGCTCTCATCATTTTTTGTTTGCGGAGATGCACAACACAACATAGAATCTATGTGCAGATGCAGACCGGACAATATTTCGGTAGATGAAAATATCTCTCTCGGGTATGTAAGGGATATCGCTCTTGAACAGGGAGTTAGTTTCGGAGGAAATCTAAAGCTCACCTCAACCCTTCTCTTTGGAGATGAGACAGATTGTGAGAAGGATGCTGTTGAGTGTATGGAGATAGGGGGGAGCAGAGGGTTTATTCTATCGCCCGGGTGTGATTTGCCCTACTCTACAGTTGTGAATAACCTCAAGGCTGTCTCAGAGATTGTAAAAAATGGGTATAGACGAGAAGTTGTAAAGGCAATTATGAGTGAGGGCAACTCGGAACTATCTTTTGAAGATGGTCAGGATTACATATTGAAAGATGACCCGGATGGCCCTCTCAAAATAGATGTTATAACCCTTGACTCAGCCTCCTGCGCCCCCTGCCAGTATATGATGAGTGCGGTTTTAAGAGCTGCAGAGCCATTTGGAGAGAGGGTGGTTGTGACTGAGTATAAGATAAAGGAGCGGAGCGGGCTAAATATGATGAAAAGGCTTGGAGTTAAGAAGATACCAACAATTTGTATAGCACAAGATGTAGTATTCTCCTCAAATATTCCTCCTGTAGATCAAATTTATAACTCAATCTACGAAAGACTAAAACACTGATGTCAAGGGTTGTTCTCATTACAGGGTTTCTTGGAAGCGGTAAAACCACCCTTCTGAGCAGGGTGCTTGAGAACTACTCACAGAGAATGAGAATTGCGGTAATTCAGAATGAATATGCAGATGCCTCGTGTGACTCTGTTCAGCTAAAGATGTCCAAATGGAACTTTGAGTTGGTTGAGCTAAACAAAGGCTCAATATTCTGTATATGCCTCTACTCAGATTTTCGGGAAGAGCTTGTTAGGTTGGTAGTAGAGAAGAGCCCGGATCTAATTTTGATTGAGGCATCCGGCCTTAGTGACCCGATATCCGTGGGTTCGCTGCTTAACGACAGCACCCACTTTTACCTCTCTCATATTCTGACCATTGTGGAGCCGTCGCTTTTTCTAAAAATGTCCGGATATGTCAAGAGTATAAACAACCAGGTGCGAGTGGCAGACAGCGTGGTAATAAATAAATGTGACAGGGAAGATTCGGTACAGATTGAGATTGTTAAAGAGAGGATTAAGTCGCTTAACCCGAATGCGGCAGTTGCCTGTGCGAGTTTTGCAGAGCTGCGGGAGAGTTCACCCTTTAGTTTTGACAATATTTTTCTTAACCAGAACGAACTTCAAACCCTATCCCGGGTTGTGAATGAGAGATCCCCGGCAAATGCCGCCTCTCCCGGAACACGGCCGGTTAATATCCACTCTCACATTTTTCGAACGACAAAGAGGGTAGATAAAGAGAGGTTACACATATTTTGCAAGACAATTCCGGAATCTGTAATAAGGGTGAAAGGTTTTATTATGTGTGCAGATGGATGCGACTATATGATTCAATATGTTGACGGAGACAAGATTGCTACCCTAACTCCAGTCGATAAAATTACAAAAACAGAGGTTATTTTTATAGGTACAGATATTACCGCTTTTATTAATCTGGTTATTGATAGATAATCTTTTTTAAGATTTTCCATTCGTTGGAAAGGTTATTAAAAAGCCTGATATTGCTTTCGGGCTCTTTTGCCATTGAATTTTCCAGCTCTTTAATAATCTGGGAGAGTTTTGTAAAGCTCATATTTAGTGCAATCCCCTTAATTTTATGAGTAACTCTTTTTGATATTTCGCTATCGTTAGTCTTAATGGAGTGTTCTAATGAGGTTAAAGCCTCCTCCATCTCCACTTCAAGGGAATTCAATAAATCTGCAAGAATCTCCCGGTTGTTGTCCACTCTTCTCATCATCTCATCCAAATTGAAGTGTGGAGTTGTATCTGCCGGGATCTCGCTCTGAGGTAAATCCAACAAATGATTTAATCTGTTTTTGAGATATCTGTCCAGCACTTTATGAAGTTGTGGCTGTTCGATAGGCTTTGTGAGATAATCATCCATTCCTGCCTCCAAACACTTCTCTCTATCTTCTTGTGATGCACCTGCAGTGAGAGCAATAATGGGGATATGACTCTTTTTACCTGACTCCTGAGTGCGAATCTCTACAGTGGCCTCCAATCCATCTGCCTCGGGCATCTGAACATCCATCAAAATGATATCCGGATTCTCATCTGCAGCCAATTTAATTGCATCAAGACCATTTCTTGCCTCAATAATAATAGCTCCGGGAATATAGCTGCTAACCAACGTCTTAATCAAAATCATATTCATCTGCACATCCTCTGCTATAAGTATTACGGGATTTGATTTGATAAGTCCCTTACTGCTTGCAATGTGCGATTTTTTTGCAGATATTAATTCACTTCCGGAGACTTTTGAAGAGTTGATCACCCCTGTATTGGAGAGGTTAAGCAGATAGTCAAATAGCTCAGTAATTCGGATGGGCTTAACCAGTTTATAAATCACTCCGGATTTTCTGCTCTCTTCATTAATAAGAGAGTCGTCATCGGAGCTGCACATTATTATTACCGGCATTTTATCTTTAGCCACTCCGGAATCGTTTCTTAGCATTCTGATTGTCTCAATACCATTTATCAAAGGCATTTTGAAATCGATTACTATCAAATCAAAAGGATCTGAGACTTTTACCAGGCGAATGGCCTCGAATCCATCGCCACAGGTAATACACTCAATATTCCAACTTCTGAAGGTCTGTTCAAGAATTGTTCTGTTGTTTGCATTATCATCAACTATGAGTACTCTTTTAATATTAGTCAGAGTTGTGTCGCCAATTTTGTCGAGTGAATCTATAAGAGTGTCAATTGAAAAGAAGAATTCAGAACCTTTACCGAAAGTGCTCTTCATATGAATTTTGTCTCCCATCTTCTCTGCTAGGTGGTTTGAAATGACCAGACCAAGACCGGTCCCTCCGAATTTTCTTGTTGTTGATGAGTCTGCCTGGGTGAAAGCTTTAAATAACCTCTTTTGTTCATCCTGAGATATCCCTATGCCTGTATCCCGTATGTAGAAGGTAAAACGGCCCTGTTGCTCTCCTAAATCTTCAAACTTAACCCTCAACTCCACCTCTCCTCTCTCGGTGAATTTTATTGCGTTACTTATAAGGTTTACCAATATCTGTTTTAATCTTATCGGGTCTACAAACCCATAACGCGGGATATTCGGCTGAATGTTAAGCAGAAGTTCAAGCTCTTTTTGGATTGCCTGATACTTAACCATTTCACACACTTGCTCCACAATCTCAACTATATCTGTCTTTATTGGAGCCAGCTCCAGTTTACCCGCCTCAATTTTTGAAAAATCCAGAATATCGTTGATTATCTCCAGAAGTGATTGGGCAGAGATGTTTGCATTTTCTACAAATCTCTTTTGAGAGATGTTCAGAGGTGTTCTGTTGAGAAGCTCCGTAAAACCTATAACTGAATTAAGAGGGGTACGAATTTCGTGGCTCATATTTGCCAGAAATTCAGATTTAGCTCTGCTTGCTGCCTCTGCCTGCTCTTTTGCCAGAGTAAGCATCTTATCTGATTCGGCCCTTTTCCTCACATTTACCAGTAACTGAGCAAAGAGGTTGAGCAGCGATTTCTCCTTCTTTGTGTATGTGTGGTGCTTGGCAACTGAGTCAAATCCCACAAAACCGACAAGCTCCTCTCCGTCCAGCATTGGAACAGTAATAATGCTTTTTATACCTTGAGGCTCCAAAATATCCTTTAGACATCCTGGTCCGGTATATGGAAGTGATGAAATATCTGTAACATTAAAATCCTCTCCTTTAGAGTGCTTCTCAATCCAGTCGGGAATAAAATCTATGGGCACATCCTGAAGATTCTCTATCTCTGCAGATACCCCCTCTGCACACCATTCGTGTGTGTTAGATGTGGTATTAGCTTTAAAATCGTAGCGAAAAATATAGGATCTGTCTGCTTCAACATACTCTGCCATCTCTTTAAGAGACTTCATAATTTCGTTATCCACCAGGTTAAGAGGGATATTGATGTATGTTTGAGCAATATTCATTATTATTTGCTGCATCCTGGAGAGGTGAATAAGATCACTCTCTGCTGAAATTTTTAGTCTGGCCTCGGCTATTGTGTTGGCCAGTATCTGAATGAGATTTATGTCATCTAAATCCCATTGAAATTTTTTGTTTGCAGAGTCAAGACCTATAAACCCTTCCACAGAATTATCTTTGTAAATAGGGACGCACATAAGAGATATAATCTCCATCTCTTTCAAAATTGCCTTCTCCGCTGATGCATCTTCCGGTAAATCATCGACATTGTAGATATGGATATAATCGCCTTCAAAAAGACTCCTTTTCCACCAGGGAACAGATTCAAGGTCGACAACATCAATAAGATGTTTTATTGATGTTACTCCGGGTATGCAATACTCGTGAGTATTTACCATAAATTTCAAATCTTCTGTTATTGAGACCAAGTGTGCTCTGTCAAGTTCAAAAATATCGGTGATACGCTTTAGCATATCATCTATCTTCTCGTCAATATTCAAGCTGTTGGCGCTTATAAATCCCGAAGAGATATCTGCAACAACTTTGTGAAATTTATTATGATAATTACTGCTTGTGCTCATATACAGGTGTGGATTTACTCCATAAATAACCTCTAACAAATAATCTGCTCTTTAGTTTAATTGACTACTCTTTAGCTTATCAACCCATCTGTATGGAGATATCATTAATAATCGCTTTGAGATCGCTATTTTCTAAACGGGGAGCCGTATGTGAGTTCAACTCTTTTAACGGGTTTGTTTGTCGTGGTTTAACCGAATGGAGCATCGAAACTCTAAAGTAGTTATTATTGAGCTCTTCAGACCTTAACATCTCCTGTTCGGTTGCCATTATCTCGTATAACTTCTCACCCGCTCTTGCTCCGGTTATTGTATACTGAGCGCTGCTGCTTCCGGGGGTATTTTCAATGACTGCAGTTGCAATATCTCCGATAGATACAGAGGATGCCCTTTCGATTATAAGATCTCCGTTAAGCCCATTCTCAAGAGCAAAAAGAGCATAATTTACAGAGTGTTCTAGGGTCATCATAAACCTGGTCATATCCGGGTTGGTAACAGTCAATGGTTTCCCGTCGCGAATCTGCTTAATAAACAGAGGAATAACCGTTCCTGTAGAGCCCAGAAGGTTTCCAAACCTTATAACACTCAAAGCAGTTACGGGCTTTTGTGAAGAGGAGTTCACATCTATTTGATTCGCTTTAGCCCAGACAACCTTTTCCATCATAGCTTTTGAAATACCCATTGCACTTGAAGGTAATACTGCTTTGTCTGTGCTAATAATAAGAACTTTTTTGAGTCCTTTGGCAATTGAGCTCTCAATCACAATGTTTGTCCCGGTAATATTATTCAAAGCTGCCTCCATAGGATTCTCTTCACAGTAGGGAACCTCTTTAAGTGCGGCTGCGTGAATCAGATAATCTGCTCCATCAATTGCATTTTCAAGATCTATCCGATTTAGGATATCTCCAACAATGTATCTGAAGGAGGGGAACCTCTCTCTCATTCGCTCTTGTTTATCTCTGTTTCTGGAAAAGATAACAACACTGCAATTCCCGGAAGCTGCTAATCTTTTTGCCAAAGCTGTTCCAAATGAACCTGTACCTCCGGTGATAACCACTCTTTTATCATTTAGGAAAAATAACATAACTAAATTTTTTCTCTAATGTAAGAATAATTAAGATATTTTTGCTTGCTTCCGATTTTTTACCTAATTTCGCTCACCCTCTCAAAAAAAATCTTTAAGCACACATATAGATGCAATTATCGGCTTATCATTATTATCTTTTATCACTTTTAAAGGATTATATTCAAAATGAAAAATCTGTATCTAAAGCAGAATTCAATGAGATAAAATTGGATAGAGAGGGGTGGCAAAACCTTTATTACCTGTCATCTAAGCACGGTGTGACCTCAATGGCACTGCAGATGTTACAGGTGTCAGAAAATGCGAGTCAGCTTGAGCTTCTCTTTATACCGGAGAGTAATTTGGAAGCAAATGAAGATGCCCTGAATGAGAGTTCCCTGTTAATGAAGTATGGATTAATTGACATTAAGACAAATACACCTCCTGCAGATCTGTTTGCAAAATGGAAAATTGACACACAAGAGTCAGAGAAAATATATTTCAAAGAGGTTGAGGTGTTGAAAGAGCTTCTGGATTTTTTAAAAGAGAATGATATAGAGGTGTTGGTCATAAATGGAATTGTATCGGGACAGATGTATAACCATCCATCGCACCGCCATTACGGAGATATTGATATTTTAATAGGAGATGATTATAATAAAACTATTAAGTTAATCGGTAAAATGGGAATTAATGTAGATGTAATTAATCAAAATTACTCGACATTTAAATACAGAGGCGTTACTGTAAGAAACCATAAACACCTCCTTTTTTATCAGTTTCGTCACAGACTTTTCACCAAACAGGACAGAAAAATTGAGAAACAGCTCGACAAGTTGCTGGTATTGGGAAGTGACACAGTTATAATGAGCGATTTGGAGGTAAAAACTCCGAATCCGGAATTTATGATGCTGTACTATGTTCGCCATCTTGTGCTCCATTTTCTTGAATACGGCATCTTTCTCAGACATCTGTGCGATTTCACACTTTTTATTGACACAAATAGAGATTACATCGATTTTGTTAAGATGGAGAAGATCTTTAAAAAGAGTCATATGTTTAAATTATTCTCCTCGTTTGTGTCGATATGCAAAACTCACCTTGGGCTAAACTTAGATATGGATATTAAGGAAGATAAAAAGTTAACAGAGAGAATCCTCAATGATATCTTTTTTAATAAATACAGGATTACTGAGCGGCAAAAGCTTAAAAGAATGGGATCTTTTGGCAGATACACTCTCAGGCTAAGTTACCTGTTCTCCTCCAAGTGGAAGTACGACCATATTCAAAGAGGGCTTTACCTTCGGATGCTTCCCTATAAGCTGCTATTCTAAATTTTGTTAAATTTGCAATATAATTGAGGGATACACCTCAACTGTTTATTGCTTTCTAAATGGTTATCAAAGAGATTTTCAAATATAGAATTCAAATTACACTCAAGGTTGTAACCGCTTCTGCTGTCTTACTCTCTCTTCTGTTTAGCCTTCTCTTACTTTCACCTGCTATCCTCTACTCACAGGACACCTCCCGGGCAGACAGAAACATAAATAAGATAGATCTGGTCAAGAGTGACCCCAGGGGTAAGTCTATTCTTCCTCATAGGCTTGTGCCCGTTGCCGGGACAAAGGTAGAGAATTATGAAGATAGCCTTGCCAGAGCTCAATTCTCTATTTCCAAAACTATAACAAACCATCGGGTGGGAAATATTGCAATGGCGCTTTTCTATATTCACGATGCTATTTTGTATTGCCCTCCAAAAGAGATTCGAACCTATACTATTGCTCACTCCTATTACGCAATTATTCAGATAAAGCTGGGAAATTACAGCACCTCAGTTAATGCTCTTAATATGTGCGACTCTACCTATCAGAAGATGGGAGACCTAAATCTAATGGCGTTTCACAGTAATAATATGGGGCTCTTTTACAGGAAATTCAAAACCAAACCACTAGCTGAGGAGTATTTCAGCCGCGCCTATAATATTGCTAAAGCTGTTGATGATAAAGAGATTATTGCATTAAGCCTTAACAATCTTTCACAAGGAACAGCCTCTATTGAAAAGAGAGAGAGCTACCTTAAAGAGGCAATTGATATCAACAAACAGAGCGGTAACAGTTATAATCTTGCAGAGAACTATCTCAATATTTCAAAAATTTATCTCACATCGGGCAGATATCGGGATGCAATGCGGTTTGTAGATTTGACAACTTCCATCTCTCAGGAGAGTAGCTATAATGAGCTTCTGTTTAACTCATATGAATTAAGGTCTGAGATATATGCTGCGATGGGCAACTATAGGCAGGCGTACGAATCTAACAGAAAAATGAGTGAAATTAAAGAGAGGATTGAAGGTGTTCAGAGCATTGGTGATGTAGAGAGTATAATACAGGGAAGGATTCTTTCCAAAAAGAATTTTGAATTGAATCTGCAAAAAAAAGAGCTCGATATAAAGAAGTTGAACCAAACTTTGATAGTAACTCTTTCGCTTCTGGTTATCTCTGTATTGCTCCTGCTATATATCTACTATTTTATTAATAGCAGGCGTAAACTGCAGTGCCTTGAGTCTAAACATATGCTTATGGAGCAGCAGAAGCAGTATGTAGAGAGTGAACTCGTAAACATAGCAACATATTTAAGTAGCCGTAATGAGCTGTTGGATAATATTCAAGCCTCACTAACTAAAACTTACAAACTTCCGGAAAAGGAGATACTTACAGAGATCAGAAAAATTAATCTTCACATAAGAAATCTCCAGTCAAAAAATAGTGATGTGGAGTCTGTCCTTATGAAAATTGGAAAGATAAATGAGGGTTTTATTGCCAGACTAACCCAAGATCACCCGGATTTAACAAAGAATGACAAAAATATTGCGCTCTTTCTAAGGGCAAATCTCTCTACAAAACAGATTGCAACCCTTATGGACTGCTCTCCAAAGAGCGTAAATATGGCCAGATACAGGATGAGAACACATTTGAGCCTCAGTAGCGATACAAATTTGGTGGAATATCTCAAATCACTGTAAAATATCTTGAATGTAGATATAAATATTATTTTATATTGCAGATATATAGTGATATAAATCTTTTTCTGTAGATCTTTTTAATTAAATAAAATCATTTTGTAGATATTTTTCCACTCAATTCATAGTAGAGTTGTCACTCTTTTATATCAAATTTGATTCAAATTAAACTTCAACATTAATTATTTATCAACTATGAAAAGATTAAGAAATCCCATTAGACTAACCCTGGGTGTGATTTTCATCTGGGTGTTGCTTTTTACGGGGAGCTCCTGCACTAAAAATGAGATTTTCTATGAAGAGGCTTCGGGAATTCTCACTTTCAGGTATCAGCTACCAGACGGAAGAGTTTTCGATTGTGTCGTAGACCAGCAAAACCTAACTATCTCCAACAGTACAGATAGTATACTTTTTGGAACCACTAATACAGTTTTGCAAAAAATCAGACCCATCTTCACAACCACCATCGGCTCTAAAGTCATAGTAAATGGAGCAGAGATTAAAAGTGGAGAGTCTGAGATTGACCTGACAAAACCATTGACAATTGAGACAAAATACAACAACGCAACTAGAAATTATGTTGTAAATGCATTTGTAGAGAAGAAGGACTACAGCGAGACATCCGGAGCAAAGATCAATACAGATATGCGTTTAACCGGGCTTCCTTCGTTTAACTCTTTTAGTGTTGCATTCTTTAAGGGGAAGCTCTATATTCTTGGAGCTTACTATCCTAACGGTGCATCAACAACCGGAGTTGCCTACTATGAACTTTATACATCTGACGATGGAGGAAAGTGGACAAAAGTGACCACTACTCCGAATGTAATAGGCGGTTTCGGCTCAGAACTGCTTGTCTATAACGACAAACTCTACGCAATTGGTGGAGCAAGGTTATGGGGTATAGATGTTAATGGCGTTGCAAGGGAGAGCTCTGCTTCGTGGAGAATAATGTCTTCGGCCAACGGAACAGATTGGACCGATCTTACACCTGGTCAGGTAAATCAACCCACAGGTAGAATGTTTCCTCAGGTGGTGGTACATAACGGACGAATTATCCTCAGAAGAGGAAAAATGTTTTCATTTGGATCGGTGCAAGCAATTAACCACTCCGATACATATCAAACTACCGACGGTACTACCTGGACACGGGTAAACCCTAACACCACAACTGCTACCAACAGAAGTGACGATGCAATGTTCTCATACAATAACAAGTTATGGATTGCCGGAGGTTATCCTAATTTTATTTCGGAAGCTAATATGAGGGGAGATATTTGGTCTTCTGCCGATAACGGAGCAACCTGGATTCAGGAGAGCGCTGCATCTGGAACAGACCTTATGAGATTTGGTCACAGAGTTGTATCTTATGGAGGTAAATTATATATGATTGGTGGAGAGAAACTTGTTGGAACAACAAGAACCGGTATTCGTGATGTTATGTCATCTACCAATGCCATAAACTGGACCTCACTACCTGCAGCTCTTCAATTACCGGTTGCATTCACCACAAGAATTTATCCTAATGTGGTAATGGGGAATAACGACCTGATTTGGATTATAGGTGGTTTTGCCGGCTCCTTGGGTAACTATACCGTTAATGGCCTGACAATGACTACTAGATTTGATGTCTGGACCAAAAGACTTAAATAATTGAGAAATTTAAAAAAGTGAAATATATGAAAAATATTATATTGGTTATCTTTTTACTTGCGGTCACCTCTTTAACTTTTGGACAGGAGAGACTTAAAGTATCGGGAACCGTTAAAGACACCGAGGGCAATCCACTTCCGGGCACTTATGTTATTATCAAAAGCACTAACAGGGTAGTAGATACCGATGCCTCAGGCAGCTTTACAATTGAGGTGAACAGTAGTGCAACGCTACAATTTGTCTTAATAGGATTCGTCTCTCAAGAGAGAGTAATAAAAGACGGACAAAAACTAAACATAACACTGATTCCGGATATGATGAAACTCAACGAATCTGTTGTAGTAGGATACTCAAGACTTGAAAGAAGAGATATTACCGGTTCGGTTGCTACAGTAAAGCCGTCCGAATTCAGATCGGCACTTTCGGTGGATAAACTACTGGCCGGACAGGCTGCAGGTGTGTATATGTCAACATCCTCCGGTGCACTTGGTGCTGCCAACGTTTTAATGATAAGGGGAATCAGCTCAATAATGGGAGATAACAACCCACTCTATGTTGTAGATGGTGTTCCAATTTATGGAACAAGCAGGAGCGAAAACCAAACATCTACATCGGGAGGATCTATCCCTGCATACTCGTTTGGAGGGACAAATGTATCAAGCTCAATCACTAACAATGCAGATCTTAACTACAGTTTTGAAAAGAACCCGCTCACATCACTCAATCCTGACGATATTGAGTCAATAGAAATTCTTAAAGATGCCTTTGCAACTGCAATCTATGGATCTAGAGGCTCCGCCGGAGTAATTCTTATTACTACTAAAAAAGGGTCACGAGATAGGACCAAGATAGATGTAACATATAGTATGTCTATTGAGAATCCACTTGGTAAGCTTAAGCTTCTTAACGGAGAGCAGTACAATATGATCTACTCAATGTACTATCCGAATAGTCCTTTTACTTCACAATATAATACAGACTGGATAGACGAGGTTACCCGCCAGGCAGTGAGTAATAATATGTCGGCATCAGTTTCAGGTGGAACCGAAAAGACCAACTATTTTGTCAGCGCATCACTCAGTTCTAATCAATCCTATATAATAAACAACGATTTAAAGAGATACTCTGCACGGGTAAATCTGGATTCAAAGCTGAATGCAATTACCACAATTGGAACCAATATTTCTCTCTCTCAGGTATTCAATAATGGAATATCTGCTCCTACAATCTACTCATTAGCAGCCAAAAAGGCACCGAACTTGCCTGTTTATAACGAAAATGGCAAGTATTTTTACGGACAGGGATCGAATCCTTATGGATACGCAGAGGCATACAATCCCGTAGCAACAGCAATGCTTAACAAAGAGGGATCACAGGATAACAGGGTTACCGGTAACATCTTCCTTGAGGTCCGCCCAACCAGCTGGCTATCATTAAAAACTGATATAGGCACAGATATGTATAATACAAAAAGCTCTGTTAGAAAAGCAGATGTCCCTTTGAGCGAAGTGATTTCAAAGAACCAAGCATCGGAAAGCATCAGGATGAGTACCAAGTTTGTGATTAATAATACAATAAATGTTACAAAAGAGTACAAAAATCACTTCTTCCAGGGGATAATAGGACAGAGTTATGAAACATCAACTGTATATGCAAACTCAGTTTACGGAAGGAATTTCTTTAGCCCATACCTTATTGGTGTAGGCGCAGCTCAGACCAAAACAGTATCGGGAGCAGGAGAACAGAAGTGGGCACTTTTTTCAGCATTTACACGGCTAAACTACCAGTTTATGAGAAAGTATATGGCAGGAGTCACATATCGAATTGATGGCTCTTCTAGATATAACAAAGATAACAGATACTTAGGTACGCCGTCAGTTTCACTAGGATGGAGGTTAAGCGAAGAGAGTTTTGTAAAGGATAATGCCGGATGGATTGATGAGCTTAAACTCAGGGGTTCACTCGGATGGTCAAGTAAGGATGCGAACTCCGGTTATTATGGTGCACAAGCTACCTACGGATTGGTTACAGGTACAAGCTATGCCGGAAGCTCTTTTCTTACAATGTCACAACCCGGCAATACAAGCCTGGGATGGGAGAAAACCATTACCTACGATGTAGGTTTAGATGCAACTCTGTTTAACAGAAGAGTTGACCTTACTCTGGATTACTACTACAAGAGAACCACAGATATGTTATTCTCATCTGACGTACCTGCATATACAGGCTATTCAAAACAGGATCAGAATATTGGAGATATGTCAAATCAGGGATTGGAGTTGAGGATAAACTCATTCAATATTCAAAAAAAGGATTTCCAGTGGATGACCACTTTGACACTCTCAAAAAATTCAAACAAGATATTAAAACTAAATTTTGAAGGAAACCAACTAGACCAGCTCAACACATCCTTTAAATATTACGCTGTAGGATACCCTGCTGCCCAGTTCTATCTTCACGATTGGGCCGGAGTAGATCCTTTAACAGGTAATCCACTTTGGAAATATAAAGACGGATCTATAAGTCAGGTAGCTCCTGCTTCAAACAACACAACATCGAACGCAAATAAATTTATTATGGGCGTTGCAACACCGGACTTTTACGGAGGTTTGAATAACTCGTTACTATACAAAGGTTTTGAGCTTAACTTCCTATTTACATTCTCTGCAGGCGGTCGTTTGTTCAATAGTTCAAAAGCACAGCTTATGACATATTCAACAAAGGATGCCAACAACCTGGATGTAGATATTCTCAAATTCTGGCAGATTTACGGACACAATACAGGTGTACCTAAGCTTGCCAACGCATCAATAACAGGTAACTATGATTACACAGCATCAAGTACAACAACCCGTTTTCTTGAAGACAATTCGTTTATTCGACTAAAAAACATTGAGATAGCATATTCGGTGCCTTCCGAAATTCTTAGAAAATGGAACGCTTTCAAGCAGTTAAGGGTATTTGCACAAGCTTCAAATCTTTTAACCCTTACAAAATATTCCGGAATTGATCCGGAAGTAAGTGCTTTCGGTTCTTCAGCTACAGGAGCAGGATATGATAACCTCACTATGCCACAGACCAGAGCCTATATTTTTGGTGTCAGATTGGGATTTTAATTGTTAAAAAAGAGAGATTATGACTAAGATATTTAAAACTACCATAATATTATTCACAACTTTGCTTATTGCATCTTGTGATTTAGATCTTGCACCCGAGAATGTGATGGTTGACCAAATCACCTACAAGGATGCAAAGACTTCTGAGGCTGCGCTTATTGGGGCATATACAAGATTAAATGCCAGTATTTCAGGTGCGCCTACAGGAATAAATAACTATGCTAACCTAGGTTATATGCTGCTTTTTGGAGAGTTGGGAACACCTACTCTTAAACAGAGAGAAAACTCCTCTATGATTAATATGGACAGTGCAAACTACAACTCATCAGATCACGAAGCATACATTATTAACATTTGGAGAACTACATATAATGCAATAGATTATACCAACAATATAATCACCAATATTATAAAATATGGCGATTATGAGAAGGCAACAATGGATATGCATATAGCAGAGGCAAAGTTCCTAAGAGCCTACTTGTATTTGCTACTTCTCCAGACATATGGCGATGGAGCGCTTACCGGAGATATGAGTGGACTTGGAGCTGTGTTACGACTGACTCCTTACGACGGCTATAAACCGGAAGATGTATCTTCAAGAGCTACAGTAGGCGAGACATATGCTCAGATACTGAAAGATCTGCAGGAGGCTTTACCTTTCCTTTCAAATAACAATGCAACTACCCTGGTATCAAGAACTAGAGCCACAAAAACTACAGCCTTTGCTTTACTGTCAAGAGTCTATCTTTACAGGGGAAGCTCCAAAAATGACCTGGCAGATATGAAACTGGCCTCAGATTATGCAGATTCTGTATTATTGAACACCAAGAACTACACTTTCTCAACTTCTAACACCCACCACACAACCTGGACTTTTCCTTTGAATGCTACAGGTGCAGAGACCAACAGCGCTAACTATAGTGATGAGGTAATACTTCTCTCTCCTTGCTATACAAATGCCACTAGTTATGCAAACGGAGTTGGATCGTCATTTTATAATAAATCCAACTTCAGTGTAGATCCTGATTTTATTGCTCTCTATCCGGAGGGTGACAGAAGAGGTTATATTGACCCCGCAACATCGGTAGTATCCTTAATTTGGCAAGGCAGCCAGACCAGTTTCCCTTCGGACAAGACATCTTATAAGTTCAATAACGGTAGTGGATACAATAATGTGTTATATATAAGACTTTCAGAGGTTAAACTTACAAAGGCAGAGGCCTATGCAAGGATGAATGGAATAAATGCAGAGTCTTTGAAACATCTGAATGATATAAACAAAAAGACCTATGCAACTAAACCTGCAGATTTTACACTGACAAGTTTTACAACAACTCAGGAGCTGATAGATAGAATCCTTCTCGAAAGAATGAAAGAGCTCGCATTTGAAGGGCATACCAGATTTGATTTAATCAGAACTAACAGGCCTTTAAGAGTTTCAACTGTTCCGGCAGAGAAGAAGATACTCCCTGTTCCTGACTATGAAGTTAGGATATCTTATGGTAAGATCCTTCAAAACAAAGGTTTTCGTTAAAGAATTTAAAGCTATGAACAAACTTCAGGAATCATAAATTTAAATTTTACAAAATAAAAAAATAGATGAAAAGAATCTTATTGACAATTATCTCTGTGCTGCCACTCTGTGCAGCAGCACAGAGTTTTACCACACTTACCCTTGAGAAGGCTCAAGAGAAAGCAGCGGCAGAGAAAAAGATAATTCTGGTGGATGTTAACAATGCCAGGACAATGACAGAAGAGAAGCTCAAACAGGAGAAGAGTGTTTTGTCAATGGAGGGTGTGGCTGAGTTTATGAATGAACATATCGTGAGTATAAGAGTTGATATGGGAACACCTGCCGGGAAAGAGTTTGCACCACTATTGCAGATGAATATGTACCCTACCTATGCTTTTTTGATGCCAAACGGAGATATGTTAGGTGTTTTAAGTCCATATCTTATTGCTAAAGATAACTCTCTATTCCTGAAAAAGGCAAAAGAGCTTTACGATGCAGCAAAGGTGAAATGGCAAAACACAAGAAAAATAGACTTTGCTCAAATTACATTTGACCAAGCCCTTGAGAGAGCAAAAAAGGAGAACAAACTAATTTTCATTGATGCTGTTACTGAGAATTGCCAACCCTGTATGATGATGGAGAAGAACATCTTTACCCTTGACAAGGTTGCAGATTTCTATAACTCAAACTTTATCAATTTATCTATGAACCTGGGAACCGTTCATACAGATCTGGCAAAGAGATACAATACTTATGCATACCCAACGTTCCTCTTTATTGACGGCAATGGCAATTTAGTTCTATCTGAGGGTGGTTTTTCCAATGAAGAGAAGTTTCTGGGATACGGAAAAAATGCAATTTCAAAAATGGGCATTCAGTTTACCTCCGGTAGTTGGAGCGAAATATTGGAGATTGCAAAGAAAGAGAACAAGCCCATCTTTATGGATTGTTACACCGTTTGGTGTGGTCCGTGTAAACAGATGGCAGCCAACGTTTTTACAGACCCTAAAGTAGCAGAGTACTTCAATTCAACTTTTATCAATGTAAAGTTTGATATGGAGAAGGGAGAGGGGATTGAACTTAAGAATAAGTACAGTGTATCTGCCTATCCTACATTTCTTTACATCGATACTAAGGGAAATGTTATAAACAGACTGGTGGGTAGTATGCCTGCAGCCGATTTTATCGCCAAGAGTAAAGAGGGGATGAGCGAGCAGGGGCTTGCCTCAATGCAAAAGAGATATGCAGCAGGAGAGAGAAGCGACTCATTTTTAAAGAATTATATTAAAATTCTTGAGCAATCCTATTTACAAAAGGAGGCACAAGAGGTTATGGGTGAATTCTTCAAAACCGCCGACCTTTCATTGCTAAAAACTCCGGAGTACTATAAGCTTTTTGAAAAATACATTAATGACCCGGATTCCCCTGTATTCAAATATGTTTACGAAAATAGGGAAGAGTTTGGCAAATTGTTTAATGAGAGAGCTTTAGACTTAAAGTTATTCAATGTTTGGTCAGATGGTTCGAGGCGATTTGCAAAAAAAGCAGACGATAAGGTAACATTTGACTCAAATGGTTTTAATCTCTATATCAAGAGAATGAAGAGTGAGAAGGTAAAGGATAGCGATATCATTGTTGCTAATGCAAAGATGTACAATGCCGACATTCTTGGAAACTGGGAGGAGTATATTAAACTTGCCGAAACAAAGATTAAAAAGAACAAACTCGAGAATATTCCTTACCACGAACTATATAACTGGGGTGTTAGAATTGATAAAGGTTGTACCGATGTTAAACTCAGGAATAAAGCAGCTGTGTGGTTTAAGAAGATGGCACCAATTTCACAAGAGAATGAATTAAAGAGAAAAGAGGCAGCAGCAAAAGGGGGTATGACATTGGCAATGAGTATGATCAACTACCCTAAAGAGTTTGCAAGACTTTCGGAGTCTCTTTTAAAATAAGGTACTTGCAAATAATATTTATATGAACAAATTAATTAACAAATATGAGCTACTGGTTCTAATTTTCACTGTTTTTTTTACTACTGTTTTGGCCCAGAACAATACGATAACTGTAAAAGGCAGCGTAAAATTCAGTGACCCTACGTCAAAAATGGAGATATACAGAATCCGGGCAAATGAGAAAATAGTTATAGCGGAGTTTAATATTGATAAAGATAATAATTATAAAATTGAGCTCAAGATAGATAAGCCGGGTCTCTATTATCTCGATTATAAAAAGTGGGAAAAGGTTAGCTTCTGGGCAGAAGATGAAAATATCGAGGTAAATTTTAGAGGGGTTGATACCGCAAAAATAAAAACAAATAGTGTACCCTATGTGTTTATTAAAGGTGGCCCTAAAAATGAGGTGATTAATCATCTGAATTACACATATTTTCAGAATAATCAAACGAAGGTGGCTTTTTCAAATAGTTTAAATAATGCCTCTTTTATCAATAAACAAGATAAAGAAAAAGCAATATCTACATTAAGTACTGTTCTGAATGAAGATTTAAAATCAAGAATTGCATTTCTTGCCGAGCAATATTCAGATAGAACAAGCGTAATTTCACTTCTTGCACAACTATCAAATAATAACTATGAGACGAATAAAGTGCTGGTTGATAAGATAGTTGACAGATTAAAATTTCTTTATCCGGGTTATATGCCATTGAAAGAGTATGTAGAAGAGAGAGATGCAAATATCAAACTTCGAAACAGGGCTGCAATTGGAGCTAAAGCCGCTCATTTCTCATATCCTTCTGTAGATGGTAAGATTATAGGGACAGATAATTTCAAAGGTAAAATTCTACTAATAGATTTTTGGGCATCCTGGTGTGGACCGTGCAGGGCAGAAATACCAAACCTAAAGAAGACATATGATTTATTTAAAGATAAAGGAGTTGAATTCTTAAGTGTCTCAATTGATAAATCAAAGAGTGAGTGGATTAATGCAGTTGATCAGGAGAAAATGCCTTGGCCTCAAGTACTTGCTACAGATGCAGGGGTGGAAGTAAGACAACTCTTTCAGTTTTCTATGATACCATTTATCATACTAATAGACAGCGAGGGTAAAATTGTTGGAAAACACCTTCGTGGTGAAGCACTTAAATTAGCTCTTGAAGAGTTGCTTAAAAAGTAATCTCTCCAACTTATATTAAATCATTATTAAAAAACAAAATATAAAAATGAAATTTAAAACTATAAAATCTGCAGCAATTATAATATTGTTAATGGTTACATCTTTTCTTACCGGACAAAGCAGGGAGATAACAGTTAAAGGTCACGTCAAGTTTGATGAACCTAGGTTTAAGATGCAGATAATAAGACAAGACGGTTCGGAGAAAACAGTTGTGGGAGAGTTTGATATAGATGCAAATAGTAATTTCAACTATAAGATGAAGGTAGATGAGCCTGGAGTTTACTCTTTGGATTGCAAAAAATGGGAGAGTGTTCAATTCTGGGCAGAGGACGAAGATATTGAGATAAATTTCAGGGGAAAAGACACTGCAAAAATGGTGATAAAAAACCCTAAGTACTATAAAATCAATGCAGGTCCAAAGAACGAAGTGATGAACCACCTTAACTATCTTTCGTATCAGAACACGCAGTGGATGATTGCGATATCCCAGATAACTTACAGATCTAAATTTGTAAACGACAGTGTTAAAAGTGAAACCACAGGTAAATTCTACGATTATCTAAATGAAGATTTTAAATCCAGAGTCAGAAACATTGCAGATCTCTATCCAAACCGGACCAGTGTTGTAGCCATTTTGAGATACCTCAATCCCGATAAAGATGCAGCCTATATTCAAAAGATATACGAAACTATAGACTCTCTCTACCCCGGTTATGGCCCTCTGGCTAAATTCAGGAAAGAGCAGAAAGAGAAGATAGAGTTTGCAGCCAGAGTTAAAATTGGTTCTGTAGCCCCCGATTTTGAGTACCCTCAGGTGAATGGGAAAAATCTGGGTCCAAAAAATTTCAGAGGAAAGGTTTTGCTCATAGATTTCTGGGCCTCTTGGTGCGGCCCGTGCCGTCAGGAGATACCTAATCTTAAGGAGGCTTACGAAATGTTTAAAGATAAGGGTGTGGAGTTTTTGAGCGTCTCAATTGACAAAGGATCACCTGAATGGATAAAAGCTCTTGATCAGGAGAAGATGCCTTGGCCTCAGATTCTTGCGCCAAACTCCGGAAAAGAGATTACTCAACTATATCAGTTCTCCGGAATTCCTTTTATCATACTTCTGGATAAAGAGGGTAGAATCATTGCCAAGAACCTTCGCGGAGAGGGCCTGGTAAAGGCAATTAAAGAGCAGATAAGCAAATAGTTATATAGGTTAGGTTAAGTGATTGGTTGTTTATCGAAAGAGGCTGTCGGAATTCTCCGACAGCCTCTTTAATCTATTAAAAAACACAGCGTTCTACAAAAGAGTGCCGGTTAAAAATTCCCGCTCAACCGGTGGCATACAGATTTGGTCATCACAGCACTGGTAGGCAAAATTAAACTTGAATTGCCCGGGGCCTTTTCCCAAGAATTTCTGATAAAAGATAAAATCTCCTTCGTAAATAAAGGTGCCGTTTTCGCCATATTTTACACTTGCAGGTTTGTTCTTCTCTCCATAGGCGCTATAGCCATTTGGGGCTACAAAATCGGCCACGGTTTCGATGTATGGTTCTCTTTCGGAAACTTTGGCGTAAATATGAAATCCCTTCTCTATTTTAACCCGGGCCACAACTGCAATCTCGCCATTATCCAATCTTACCAGTGTGACAGCTGCGTTAACAGGGTTGAGATTATCTGTTTCACCCACCTTTACACCTCTGGCAGCCCTCTCAATGAGCATCAGCGAGTAGTCATTGCCATATATAGGATTAGACTCGCCGGCTGTAGTGTTTGACTTGCCGGCTGTAGTGTTTGGTTTAGATTTCGGGTTTACAAGAAAGTAGAACCCACCGGACTCAGTGAAGAATAGGTCGGCTTTATTTTTTTCATACCAATCTCTGTAACCTTTAGGAGAACAGAATGTAACAAGAGTATATCGGTCCAGGACTCTTTGGGCAACATCTGCACTCTCCCCTTTTTCAAGCATAGATATTGCTTTGTCAAGTATCAGGTGGTTGTTTGTTGCAACACCAACCAATTTTGCATCCTCGTCAATCTTTAAGCCGCTTCTGCTCCCCTTATCCATATAGAGATAGGGGAGATTTGCGCTCATTACGGCAGAGTCCTTTGGAGATCTTGAGTAGACAAAGAACATCTCATTTCGTGTACTCTTTCTGTCGTCATACTTACGGGCTATAACCTTTTCGCCGTTAAGCTTGGCAATGTAGTGAACAGCGTTGGCAAAGACCACCTTAGCCTCCTCTGTCATATAATCGGGCGAAGCAGCAAAACCCCAGTGGAAGAAATTACCGTGTCTTCCTATGGCAATGGCATCCGGAGATTTAAGACTAACACCTCCTGAGATTACCTCTGTATCGGGAGAGTCTGTAAAACCCCAGGGACGGCATACCATCCCCACACGAAAATCGGGAGTGGTCATATAACCCTGAGTCTGTACCCGCCACATCTGTTGTGTTGCAGGGATAATCTCCTTGTAATATTTTTGAAAACTTAGGGCATCCTTTGGAGTAGGCAACTCCTCCATAGTAAGAGTAACTTTAAACGGTCCTTTGAAAATTGAGTGAGATTTGTCAATATTGTATGCGTGTGCATCAAGGCAGAGGCAATACCAATCCAGTTTCAACCCGATTCTGCGACCAACCCTGTCCGAGATATCTGCAATTGTAAGAGTCGGTTTGTTATAATCTCCACTTAGGAATCCTGCATTTTTATAAACCGTATAGTTACCTTTATCATCTTTCTCTGTATAGAGAGGTACCCTCTCAGGGGGAACTCCGTCAAGAATAATTACATCATAACCATTTGCAATCTCCTCTGTAAAATCTCTATTCTTTAAAGATGTCACATCGGTAAAATATGTTTTAAGCAGATTTTCAAAAGATTTCATCCTCTTTTGAACAGAGGCCTCCTTCTCTTCGGGAGTTGGCTTATTATCTCCGTATGGAGAGATATCTGCACTACCTCCTACAAATAGAACTTTCAGACTCTCTTTCTTCACTGCAGATCTGTTTTGCGCAGAGAGGAGACTGAAAGAGATAAAAAGAGTCAGGAGTAATACCAGTGGTTTTGAGTAAAAGTTATTCATAATCTATTATTTATTTACGTAGAAAAACATATACATTTCCCGAAATATCGCTGTTCTTACCCTTCTCGTCAACTACAAATGTGTTTCCTACAAGCAGATCCAGTTTTTTATCGTTATTCCAGTCAACAACTGCCAGGCGAACTCTGTAACCGGGGTATGGTCTGTTTGCTCCAAGTGCATCCATACTCTCTTTTATCTTTAGATAGGATGGTTTTGCACCTCCCGGGTATGCTCTTGATGTCCAGATAGAGATACCCTGTTCGAAATCTATACTACCTTTAGCTTTGCCTTTGTAAAAAATAATATCTGCAGCCTCAGTCCCAACCAGTAAGTCAACTACTCCGTCGCCATCCCAATCTACCGGGAGTGGGTCAGATTTCCCGTCTGTATATAGAGGTAACCCATTGATAGTAACCGGAGAGGAGTTGCTAAACTCATATCTCTTTTTATCTCCAATGTTTTGTGAGTAGTAGACCTCTCCCATAACATTACCCCAAACCATATCATAATCGCCATCCTTATCAAAGTCGACAAAGTTGGCGGTACGCATTAGCTTATTCATCCCTCTTTTAGATAGGAGGATTGTATCCGGCTGAGCAATATCTACAGGAGCCTCAAATTCAAAAGGTTTACCTTTTATCCCTTTGTAAAAATGGATAAAGCCACCAAAATACTCTCCCGAGGTTACATCTCTGATGCCATCACCGTCAAAGTCCATAAAAAACGGGTCAAAACCAATGCAGCAGGAGGGAAGTACACCGGCATCCGTGCCGCCTGCCTGCAGATATGTATAATAACCAAAAACCGGAGATTTATCACTGCCGGTGTTGATGTAGATTCTTGCTTTTCCACCGAATGGTTTTACGAATGCCTTTTTTTGCTCTTCATTCATTGCATCGAATTTGGCCTGCAACTCCTTTGACATTGGAGCACTGAATTCACCAATAATGATATCTTTTTTTCCATCTCCGTTAAAGTCAAAAACGAATGGAGCAGCGTGACCCGAACCCGGAAGATCAATCACCTTACCGGCAGCCTCAACCCTAAACGGTTTCTCAAGTTGGGGAAGCTGAGAATAGCAGACATTAGCGGTGAACGAAGATATCGCAATTACCACTGCTGCAAAAAAGAACGATTTTTTCATAACTATTTTTAATTTAAAGATATAAATCAAAAGAGGGTGACCTTTATTTTGATCACCCTCTTTTTAATAACTATTTCAACCTAATGCCGTCCAGGCAGAAGTAAGGAGGAGTTCTCATCTTTCCGGTTCCATCTTTATCTGATGAATCCATATTGAATACAACTTTGTTAACCAGACCCAGTGAGCTGAGATCCCACTTTGCCCAGGCACCCTGGATAGTATTCCAAAGATCAAGTGGAGCAGGGGCTACACCCGGGAAGAGAGCAATATAGTACTCAGAGGTTCCGGTAAGGGTTGCGTTGAGGTAACCTTTAGCAATTAACTTAACATAACCTTTAACCGCTGCTGTATATGCAGCTGTAGAGTCGGCAGTTGCTTGCGCCTTGGTTTTACCGGCCAATCTGGCAGCTGTTCCTGCTGCTCTTCCTGCAGCGATCTTGTGAAGAATCTGCTGACCTGCAAGTCTTATGTAATCTTGACCACCGCCAAAATTATAGATATCCGGAAGGTACCATACTGCAAATTTTGCAGGTGCTGCATCCGGTATATTTGGATTTCTTACTGTAGCATAAGTAGTTCCACTGCTAAACTCATTATAAACCTGAGTGGTGGCATTCAATGAAGATGAATACCTGGAGCCATAGTTTAACAATTGGAAGTTGTAGTTAGTATTTGCTACAATTACGTGCTCGACAACTCTCGGCTGGTCGATTGAAAAGAATGCATCATCACCCTCTACCCTCACAACTGTGAATGTTCCCAGCTGGTTTGGATATGTTCCTGAATAGACCGAATAGATAGAGCTGTCTAACGCCTCTTTAATTTGAGAGGCAGAAGGGGTAATGGTGATAGGTTTTCTTGTGAGCCAAGGGTAAGAGCGATAGTTCTTACTTGAGAGTGCAAATCCTGTATGAGTACCGTTGGCATTCTTCTTGACATTCATAGTTACCTCTCCATAGTGATATGCTGTGGCCTTATATGGAGCATCCGGAACCACGAAAGTAAGCCAAGGAACATTTATGCTGATACCTTGTCCTTCATTGAAGGTAATATCATTAGGGAAATCTATCTCTCTCTCCTTAACCTCATCGGTACAGGAGTAGATGAAAAGAGCCCCTGCAGCTAATAGCGTTATTGTAAAATATTTTCTTATCTTTTTCATAATCTTACTTTTGACCAGGGTTTTGTTCAATTAAAGGATTGTTTACCATCTCAGTGTTAGGGATAGGCCACTGAAGTTTAGTTTTGTCAAATACAAAGCTTCCTGCTTTCATAACCTCCATATAGGTTTTTCCCTCTTTTTCAAATCTGAAAGATGCATAAAATTCTGTTCCGTTTTCCAGAATAAGTTCATTGATATACTCTTTAAAGATAATATCCAAAAGCTCCTCTTTTGTAGCCGGTACAGCAAGCTGTGCCAAGGCAGGAACAGTTCTCTTTGATCTCATAAGGTTAATAGGGGCGATTGCCTGTGCATTGGATCCTCCTGTGCGGGCAATAAGTTCTGCCTGCATTATATATAGTTCAGGAAGACGCATATGATACACTGCATACTTCTCATCCTTTGGTGTTGCGTTTGCTCCGCCATATGAACCCAATCGGTAGATTTTTTTCCAAACCCATCTCTCAGATGTATCCCAGGTCTCTGCAGCTCTGGATTTACCGGTATGAACAAACCAGCGAGGATCGGTTCTTATCCAGTCTAGCCCGTATCTTACACCACAAACAGCATCACTCTGCAGTGTAGGCTGGTTAGATGCATTCAGATATGCTGTAAATGCTGTATAGGAGAATCCGTATGTAGACCAGTACCCGGAAAGTGAGGTTCTGTTGGCCACATCCTCTACATATCTTACGAAGATATGCTCCTGAGAATCCCAAGCCTTTAGGAAGGTTTGGTTCATATCGCTCTCCATCTTAATGGCAGCAGGAAGAGTTGCTATTGCATCATCTATCAACGTTTTGGCATCGGTAAGATCCTTAGCTGTGTTTCTCATTGTGCCTCTAATCAAAAGAAGTTTTGCCTTCCAAGCTTTGGCAAATGTTTTTGAAACCTTCCTGGCATTGACAAATGTGTTTGGCATATTGGCGATCGCAAAATCGATATCCTCCATAACCTTTGTCCAGCTCTCACCTACGGTGATTCTTGGCATATTAACGTTACTAACATCAGATGTGACATCTCTGTATACAATACCAAATTTGCTATCATCGGTATCCCACCAACAGCTATAGTTTAAAAGAAGCAGTGAGTTAAAATAGCCTCTCAGGAAACGGGCTTCGCCAAGCAGTTCGTTCTTTGCTGTCGTTGTTGGAAATGCGCTGTCCGGAACACCCGGTATACCATTTATTGCAAGATTGGCAGCATTGATTGCATAGTAAGCTGTAGTCCATAAACTTATTGGACTGTTTGCCTGAGTTTCGCTAAAATCCATCAATCCGGTAACCTGAATTAGCCCCGACCTTGTGGTGAGTCTAACGTAGTAATCCTGATTTGCATTATCTCCGGTCATAAAACGACCATAGATTCCGTTAACGGATTGCTTTGCCTTATCAAATGTTTTCATTGCCTCCTCAACCGGCCATTGATTCCTTGGAACATTGTTCAGGAAATCCTCACAAGAGACCAAAAATAGAGGCGTTAAAACAGAAAGTATTATAATTTTTATATTTTTCATATCTCAGATCTATTTAAAGGTGAACTTAAATCCCAAATTAAAAGTTTTTGCATCAGGATAGTAGCTATTGTCGACTCCTGTATTTGAAGTCATACCGGTTGAAGATGAGAAGTTACCCTGAGGGTCAAATCCCGGGTATTTGGTCAAAGTAAACAGGTTACTTGCCTGGAAAGTAATTTCTACATTGTCTATCAAGGTATTTCTGAAGTAATGTTTATCCAGACGATAGCTCATATTAAGTGCATTGAGCCTTATGAATGAGGCGTCATAGAGCCAGTAATCACTGAAAGTACCGTTTCCACCATCTCCGTATGGAGTTGCATTTGGAAGAGTTGTATTCTCAAAAGGTGATTTGAGAATTGCACTCATACCTGCAATCTTATTAGATTGATTGTAGTTTCCGGTATATCCCACATCGCTCATTGCCATAGCCCAAAGCCTCTTTAGCCCGTAGGCATAGGTGAAGGTTGCACCCACATTGAATGAGTTCCCGATATAGAGTTGTAACCCGAATCCACCAAATAGTTTAGGGATATAAGAGCCTAAAACAATACGGTCATCATTATTAATGGTACCATTACCGTCTGTATCTTTGTAGTAGATATCTCCTGCGCGCTCCAGGTTATTTCTGTACATTGTAATACCTCCGGTAGCTGTTCTGGTTTTAAGGGCAGCAGCCTCTTCCGAAGTACCGAAAAGTCTCTTGTATGTTGGATTACCAAACCAGTCACCTATTGCACCTCCTGCAACTATTTTTGAGTAAGAAGGGAAGAGCTCTTTAGTTGTGTTATTGAAAGACAATACCTTTGATTTGTTTTGAGAACCATTGGCATTCAAAGTCAATTGCCAATTTGCATTCTTTAGTACATCTACATCTACCGAAAATTCGAAACCATTTGCAGCAGTACTTGCAATGTTTGCACTCATTGAAGAGAATGCAGAACTTGGTGCAAGGGTCTGACTATAAATAAGGTTTTCAGATTTCTTGTTGTAATAACCAAGGGTGGTTCTAATTCTGGACTCCCAGAACTCCAGCTCCAGAGCTATATCTGTCATAAGAGTCTCCTCCCACTGAAGCGCCAGGTTACCTATGTTACTAGGGTAGATACCGGGCTGTTCGCCATAGTTAACTGAACCTACCATTGTCATCCATTGGTAGTTAGATAAGTTTTGAGAGCCGGATTTACCGTAACTGGCACGGATCTTCATATGTGAAAGATTATCTGCCAGCCATCCAACCTTCATAAACTCTTCGTTGCTTACAATCCATCCGATACCTCCCGAAGGAAACCAACCCCATCTTTTATCAGGACCGAATTTTGATGATCCGTCGTGTCTTATTGTAAATGTAGCCAGATATTTATCGTTGTATTTGTATTGTGCACGGCCAATTTGCGAAACCATAGAGCTCATTTGATATGTCTCAGAGAGGTTACCCTTAGTTGCGGCATTTGAAAAACTGTTGAGCACATCGTCATCAGGGAAGTTGCTGGCAGCCATTCCATAAACCAATGACTGGAATCTCTCGACTGATGCAGTTAAACTTGCGCTTATGTCGTGTTTCCCGTGGGTATTGGCATAAACCAGAGTGTTGTCAAAAATCTTGGTGTCAGATTTTGATCGGCTCCAGCTTCTGCTTCCATCATAGTTGAAAGTAGAACCTCTTCTCTTATAGGATAAACTCTCGGTATTGGAGTAGTTCACACTACCTCTGGTTGTAAAGATCAAACCTTTAAGGATTGTCCACTCCAACTCTGCAGATGCAGTGATGTTTTCACCTGTACCGTAACCTGTATTCTTAAGTGTTGTATAGGGGTTCTCTGTATAGGCATCTCTTGTAAAGAGAGAGCCGTCTGCATGTGTGCCGTGCATGATAAATAACTTGGTGGTGTAAGTCCACTATGGGGGTTCATAATCGCCAACCATTAGCCACGGGCAAAGGTGTCCACAGTGATGTGGAATCTGAAGGAAGCCTACAGCAAAGTTCCGCCCCGAGGAACACGAACCACATATAAGGCATATCCGATGGGATGAGATTGCATGACAAATCAAAATCCAAAGATTATGCGGACATCGGAGTGTAAATGTGGCGGGGATATGGGATGAAGGTTATTTGTCTTACCACGGGAGGTCTCACGAATATGTCAAAACGGAGTATGCGACATGGCCAACAGTCGTCGTGAGAAGTCAGCCGAGACCATAGTACCTGATTACGGGTTAATCGGGGAAGGGTCGAACCTTAGTCAAGTGAGGAGTAATGAAAGTTACCCAATGAAGGAAAGAATGCAGACAATCTTGAATAATGACAAGACCTACCCACAAAAGAATAGGACGGCATCCGAAGGCTATGTGGGAGGGCAGACCTATATTGGGATAACTGAAAACACCCTCACTAACAAACACTTTACGGAATATGGATTGATGGAGTTTATTCTCTCCCCCTCAAACTTAAATCAAGCTTACCTGCGTGTAAAAGCAAATCACGGAGCAGGGGGTGTGGATAAGATGGAAGTTGAATCGCTCAAGGACTATCTTTTAACACATAAAGAAGAGCTTATACACTCCATATTAGAGGGCAATTATCGCCCTAACCCGGTTCGTCGGGTAGAAATACCCAAGGACAATGGGAGTAAACGCCAGTTGGGTATCCCCACGGTGATTGACAGAGTCATCCAACAGGCTATTACCCAAATTTTGTCACCTGTTTACGAGAAACAGTTTTCATCGGACAACTACGGCTTCCGTCCCCGTCGCAGTGCCCATCAGGCATTGCAAAAGTGTCAGCAATATATCAATGATGGCTATCGCTATGCCGTGGATATGGATTTGGAAAAGTTCTTCGATACGGTAAATCATAGCAAGTTGATAGAAGTGCTCTCACGTACAATCAAAGACGGGAGGGTTATTTCCCTTATACATAAATATCTTAATGCAGGTGTTATGTCAAGGGAAAAGTATGAGCCGAGCACACAGGGTGTTCCTCAAGGAGGTCCGCTTAGTCCATTGTTAAGTAACATTATGCTAAACGAACTGGACATGGAACTAGAGGTCAGAGGACACAAATTTGTTCGATATGCAGATGATTTAATCATCCTGTGTAAAAGCAAACGAAGTGCCCAGCGCACCCTTGATAATATCCTGCCGGTCATTGAACGCAAACTGTTTTTGAAGGTAAACAAAGACAAGACACAAGTTGCTTTCATTAGCAAGGTTAAGTTCTTAGGTTATTCCTTTTACATTACGAAAGGGAAATGTCGTTTACGGATACACGCCAAAAGCGTGTTGAAACTAAAAGCTAAACTCAAGGATTTGACTAGCAGAAGCAATGGTTGGAGTAATGAGCGTCGAAAGGAATCTCTCCAACAATTTATCAGGGGATGGGTTCAGTACTTCAAACTGGCAGATATGAAAATGCTATTAGTTGAAATAGACCAATGGTTACGCCGCAGAATCAGGATGGTAATCTGGAAACAATGGAAACGCACTAGAACCAAACTGAAGAATCTTATCAAGTTGGGTGTTAAGAAATCTAAAGCTTGGGAATGGGCTAACACCCGCAAGGGTCACTGGCATATTGCCAATAGTTTTATCTTATCTACCACAATTACCTCTGATAGATTAAGTACTGCCGGCTATTTGTTCTTATCTGATTACTACCGTAAAGTTAGAGTTGTATATTAAGGAACCGCCGTATACGAGAACCGTACGTACGGTGGTGTGAGAGGTCGGAAAATAAAGTAGGAAGAAAACTACTTTGTTTTCCTCCTACTCGATTGTAAATTGGAATATCGGGACGAACCTTCTTCAAAACATCAAGCATATAGTCCTTATCGGATGCATTACGGGTAGATCCGTTTGCATTCATTCTTAATTTAAGATCTTTATTGATTCTTGCCTCAAGTCTTATTTTACCTCCGTAGTTCTTACTGAAACCGGTTTTAACAACACCCTGCATTCCGGAGTAGTTTAGGGCCGCTAAGTAGCTAACCTCTTTTGTTCCCCCCTTTAATGTTAGGTCATACTGCTGTTGGAGCGGGTTTTGGGTCATCTCGCCCATCCAGTATGTATCGCTATCGTAATATGCGCCCGGAAGCTCAACAATCTTACGAACATCAACCTCACTTGTATTCAGTTTCCAGAACTCAGTTTCACTTAGATAAAGTCTTGTGAAATAGTCAAAGGTACCTCTGTTGTAAAGCTCGTGCCTGGTCGCCTTCTTGGTGAAGTTTAGATACTCAGCACCTTTAAAGTAGTCATATCCATTGAAGTTCATAAGTTGATAACCCCATCTTGTGGCAAGCTCAAGCGTTGGCTTCATACCCTCTTTACCGCTCTTGGTTGTTACAACAATAACACCGTTTGCGGCTCTTGAACCATAAATTGCAGTCGAAGAGGCATCTTTAAGAATGTCTATACTCTCTACATCATTAAGATTAAGTGAGTAAAGAACATTTGATATGCTACCCGAAACACCGGAATTGTATTCAGGAATACCATCAATAACCCACAATGGCTGGTTATTACCGCTCAATGAAGATTGACCGCGGATGATAACCGACACCGGTGATGTAGGAGAGGCTGACTGGATTTGAACATTAACTCCGGCAGCTCTACCCTGAAGCATAGATTGAACGGTAGAACCCATTGGAGCTGTCTCAAGCTCTTTCTTACCCATATGGGCAATAGAGCCGGTAACATCCTTAATTTTTTGGGTGTTACCGTAACCGATAACCGCTACGCTCTCGAGGGCAATTGCATCCTCATCAAGGGCAACATTAAGAACATTGTTTCTTGAGCTAAACATATTGCCGATTACCTGCTCTCTCTTCTTAAAACCGATATATGAGAACAGAATCCTGTCACCGGGTTTTACATTAAGTGTATAGTTGCCTTCGTAATCTGAATAGGCACCTGTCTTATCACTCAGATTTTGGATAGATACTCCCGGAAGCGGAAGTCCTGTCTGCTCGGTTACCTTTCCCTTAATCTGAAATTTTTCGTTTTGGGTGCCTGTACCCACCACTGTCGATGCCGCCTCTTTTGAGGCTACCTCTTTTGGGCTTAACACCACCTGTTTGCCCTGAACTTTATAAGTTATGTTTATCGTTGGAAAGAACCTTGAGAAGAATTGCTCAGGGGTCTCACTTTTTGACGAAACGCTAACTTTGCTGTCTATAGCTTTAAGTGCGTCCGAATAGACAAAATCATAACCTGTCTGCTCAGTTACCTTTTTAAGGACAACCTTTAGCTGGGTATCCTTAAAATCAAAATTAAGCTGTTGCGCATAAAGAGTCGCAATCATTGACATAAACACCACAGCAAAGGATGCGAGGTATTTAAGTCGCTTTAGAGTTTGTTTTACATTCATAATTTAAGCTTTGGTTTATAGGAATTAATTCTTTATTTAGAAAGCCTCTCTATATTAGCATTGAGCATATCTGTTTGGTTTTTCAGATACTCCTGCTTAGCTTTAAGATACTCAAGCTGTCTCTCTTTAGGCATACCCTTCACACCCATTATGAGCCTCTCAAGAGTAACTCTGTCACCCTCGGTCATTCTCATAATCTCATTAACTTTGAGCATATCTGCAATTGCAGCTATATTATTCTCTCCATATAGCTTCGCGGCCTTTATAAAATATGATACAGTCTCATCTCTGTTTGAAAGCAAGTTGAGGTACTCTAATTTTGCCATTACATCCGCAGGGTTGGCATTTGTTAATCTTCCTGTTACGTAAGAGTTGGCATAGTTTTTCAAACCACCGCATATAACAGCATCAACCCTCTCTTTAGAGACTAATCTGTCTGCAAGAGGTTTCTCTTCAATAACTAAGCTGAATATCTTTGAATTTGGATTTTGCAGCGATTGTGAAACAAAAGGCCACATTTTATCTGAGTATCTATCTCTTGGGTTAAGAGTAGCAAAAATCTCCTCAATAAATTCACCGGCCTCTTTGTTCATATAGGAAGATTGTAGTATCTCCAGATATGCAATTGCATTTTCAGTTGTTTTTCCGGCATCATAAACCGCTCTTTTCGCTTTCGGGCTGTTGGCAGGGTCCATAGCTTTTTTTACCCTCTCGATAAATGGATCTGCCTCACCACTACCTACAACACGGTTAATTTCGTTGCCATCTGCATCCAAAATCAGAAATGTTGGGTAGGCTCTAATCCCGTATTTTTTCGCGAGATCAATCCCTTCTCCCTTCTCCATATCAATTTTTACGTTGATAAAATTGGCGTTGAAGAACTTACCCACGTGTTCCTGAGGGAAGATTTTTTCGGACATTACTTTGCACGGACCACACCACACAGTGTAACAATCCATAAAGATAATTTTTGGCCCCTTTTTGTTATTTTTTGCTTTAGCCAAAGCTTGTGCAAAAGTTCCCTCTTCGAAGAGAACACCGGGGCTTTGCACCTTATTCTGAGCCAGGATGGGCATAGCCATAACAAGACACAGGAAGATGGTTCCAAGTTTTTTCATTGTATATTATTGTTTTTAGGTTAACAAGTAATACACAA
>Ga0351883_1069_pt1 | contig 33915 bp, 34 predicted proteins | sample BONcelFGM3001F14_FD_206772 | JGI IMG/M metagenome (GOLD analysis project Ga0351883, IMG submission 206772) | Enriched cells from coal bed in the Powder River Basin, Montana, United States - BONCAT cells FGM rep3 HSBNCT.FGM.300.1.F14 ...
GCAGAAATATTGTAAAAGCGGTCTTCAAGAAGGGTAGTTTGAGGATCACCAGAAATTTTGAGTCCCATTTTTTAAGTATTTAGTGCATAAATGGCGGATGATCCCATATCAGCGGAGACAAAAAAGGATCCTCTTTCAGAGATCACCTTTAAGGCCAGTCCGCCCGGATAGTCGGGAACTTTCTGTTTGTAATCGGCAAGAACCAGGGCAACCATGTTCTGAAGGTTCTCCCTGATCTCGCGATCTCCGTCTTGTTCATACCCGGATTCGTTTTTGTTGCAGGAGGTCATGATCGCAAGGATCACCGCTAACAGTAGAATTATTTTGGTTTTCATTCTCTATTAATTTTTAATGATTTTCTCCATCTTAACTGTTTGGTTATCACAAAATCTAATCCAAAAACTGATCGAACCAATTTTTCCCATGTATCACAGAATAAATGAACGTTGCACGATGATCAGCTTTATCTCCCGCATAAACAGCAGTTGTTGGTCCACAGCCCAAAACCTGATGAAACGTTTCAGGAAGTCTTGCTATAAAAACCGGAACCACCTCGTCTGATCCGCCATAATAAGTATACAAAGGTGTGTGACTGCGCCAGCGGTATGCCTGACTCTTATCTAAAACTTTCCAATATGGACTCTCGCAGATGTTACCGCTTTCCAGGAACTCAGGCTTAAGATAATCCTGCAGTTTGTCTTTGGTGAGTTTTCTGAACGTAGTCCAATCTATTTTACCGTTGTAAAAATCGATGGATGCCTGAAGATACTCAGGGCGAATTGCCGAAGCAGTTAATCCAACCTGTTGGTGATAATATTCCTGGGCCTGAATCTGCAATGTTATGCAACCCGGAAGATAAACAGCATCAATTGGTTGATAATTGTTAAACCACCGGTCATACATTACAAGTCCGTCTGCTGGAGCGCTTGCTGTTGCAGCTGCTGTAACGGTAATTCCTAAAGATTCTAGTTTTTGCAGCAGGACCAGTGTAGCCCAGCCACCCTGCGACCATCCGGTTAAAAACAGTGGTCCGGGTTTAATTTTTTTTGCTGCCAGGATGCTTTTCGCTGCAAATAACATATCAACACAAGCCTGTTGAGTGCTGTTAAACACAAGATAGCTATCGGGCAGATCAGACAATCCTTTTCCGAAGTAATCAGCACATACAACAATATAACCCTGCGATGCAAAACGCGAAACGATGATTTTAGTCTCCATTGAATTTTCGGGGAAAGATGGGGCTTCGGTTTTGGAAAATGTTGTTCCATGCTGGTACATCAACAATGGCATTGAATCTGAACCATTTTCAGGAATAGCGATTAATCCGGAAGCAACTACCGGCCTGTTTGAGAGTTCAGGGATTACCGAATTATATAGTACGCGATACAATTTTACAGGATATGTTGCAGGAGGGAAACTGTCGGTATATGCCTTAGAACCAACTGTGGAAGTCTGCAAAAAATCTTCCAGGTCTTTCTTGAAAACGTCGTTTAGTTTATGGGTGTCATAAGTTATGGTTAACTGGTATTGAACGCCGGAAGCTACGTTAATATAATCACTGACAGGTTGTGAGAAGGACTGCGGCCAGAATCCAATGAGTAAACTGAAACAGAGGAGACAAGCTCTACATCTTGTTTTGATACCACCACGTAAAGTATTCATAATTATTCGTGTTGAAGTTGTAACATGACTGAGTAGCCTTTTTACCTAAGTGAAGTATAAAAGTACATCATTTAAACCCTTATACAATAAAAAATGCGACATCTAACTTAAGAAAAAGAACGGACACCATTCTTGAAAGCGTTTGTCGTGAAATTTCCGGATTCAGGAAGTAGACTCAACGTTCGATAACGTTTAAATTTGCATCAACGGTTCAAGCCAAACAATGAACCCTTAACCGAACCTATACTGAACCTAAACCGAAGGAAGACTACCGGGAAACGAATGAAAAATTAACCAACGATTAAGGGAGGATCAGAGAGGTAAACAGCAACTATTTATGTACATTTGATAGCACATGAAAGAACTGACTATCATATTTTTCAGTACCTGGAAATTCGCAGCAACGTTCCCTGTGGCAATCTATGTCATGGGAATGTCTTTTACCGAAACGCTGGTGTATACCAATATCGGAGGTATCATAGGAACCCTTTTATCTGTTTACTTTTCCCGGTTTCTTATTCATGTTTGGAAAACATACTGGCCTGAAAAGATTAAACTTAGCAGAAAACCACGGAAAATATTTACAAAAAGAAACCGAAGGTTTGTAAAACTGAAATCCAACTATGGGTTGATCGGGATTGTACTGTTAAGCCCCGTGGTTTTATCCATACCCGTTGGATCATTTCTTACAGTGAAATATTACGGGAACAGGAACAGAAATATTTTCTATCTGATAGCCGGACAGGTATTTTGGTCGGTTGTTTATACCCTCTTTTATACACAGATTGAAATGATAATTACCTGATCCAGTCTTCTCATCGAACAGGTCCCGGTTTTAATGTAACTGTCAGATCCTCCAGGTCCAGGTTCGGGAAGCAGATCAGGCCGTATGTGGTATCCCCCGCCTCCTCTTTGCTGAATTAGCCGGATAAGCGAGAAATTGAGGGTTGATGGCCCTGTACCGCTTAGCGCACCCTGTCAACAGGATTACAAGGGAACCAGGCGCAAGGGTAAATGCTTTTATAAATTTCCTCAGACTTCGATTATCTAGAATATTCATCGTTTATCCAAATTCAACGTATGATCACCTTCTCAACACCCACCAGTTTATTTCCTGAAAAGAACTTCAAAAGGTATATTCCACCGGGCAGGGTTGAAGTTTCCATCTGTATCTCTTCTTTTTTGCCACAAACCTGAGTAACCATAACCATTTGTCCGGTTAAATTATATATTTCGATCATGCTAAGTTCGCTATTGCATTGGATGGTGAACCTCCCGCTACTTGGATTAGGGTAAACTGTAATAGTTGCCTTTTGTGTATAATGGTCATTGATTCCGATTATGGTATGAAAATAATAGTGGGTGGTGTCATGAAGGATGGTATCAACTCCATTGGATTCCCATTGGGTATAGACCATGGTGGTTAAAAGGTTGTTGGGATCAAAAGTGCGGTACTCTTCATTAAAATTGAACCAGGAGCTATCAACCCAGTCCTGGTAAAGGGAATAGATGCGGTTGCTGTGATCATCATACAAGACAGTAAAATTGGCCAGGTTCGTCCAGCTCCCATACCATTCCTTGGCAAGGTATCCTGTGAGATTTTTATTGGCATCGTATGTGTAAGTGATTAGTTGTGAATTTAGCCATTCATTCTGCCAGCGCATGGTCAGTTTACTTTCCTTATTGCCCTGCCCATCGTAGGTGTATGATGACATGTAGGAATCCTTCCAGGCGTTGTTGCTCCAGCTTTGTTGCAGATCGATCACGAGATTGGTGTCGGCATCGTAGGTATAGGTATGCAGAGATTGGTTTTTCCAGTCGCTGTTATTCCAGTTTCGCTCCAGCATGGTGTCGAGGCTGTTGAAGTCGTTGTATGTGTAGAGGCGCTGGAACTGGTTCACCCAGGATGTGTCGCTGCCCATCTGCATAGTGAAGCTCGTATTGTTGTTATAACTGTCAAAGGTATAGAGGTATTTCGTGGCATTTTGCCAGTAGGATCCGTTCCAATTTTGTGTCCAGAAACCGGTCCGGTTGTTTGCGGCATCGTAGGTCAGGGAGGTCTTCCTGTAATTGATCCAACCTCCGTTCCAGTGCTGGATCAACTGATCTGTCCAATTGCCGGTTGCATCGTAGGCATAGGTGTATTTCTCTGAATTAACCCACACCGTTCCTTCAGGAACCATCCTGACACTCCCCAGATTGCGGTTCTCGCTGTCATATACCCAGTCGATGATTCTCAAATCGGGGATCCATTCGTGGGCAAGGGTATCCCATACCCAAACGGAAATGCTGTCGGTGATCTTAATGAGATCTTCAACCATGGCTATCTCCGAGGGAATCAGCGTTTGAAGCCTCTCTTCATGATACTGGGAGTGTTGCGCCGTGAGATTCAGGGAAACTGCCAGGAGCAGGAGAAGGATTGTCTGTTTCATAGCAAGGTGAATAAAGAGGATTATTTACTACAACATTAACCAATTAATGGGATAAAGATACATAGTTTTAATTATAATAAATTGTATTTTTACCACTAAGCTCATTGCTCATTACCTAGCATTTCTGCCAGAAAACAATTAGTCAGCAATTCCCTATAACCGGATGTCTATGAAGAAAATTTTAACACTATCACAGTTTGTCCTGCTGTTCTCTTTTACAGGGATGGCACAATGGTACTGGCAAAATCCCAAACCTCAGGGCAACGCATTAATGTCGGTTCAATTTATTGATGCCCAAACAGGATTTGCCGCTGGAATGCATGGGATCATTCTGAAAACCACCAATGGGGGGCAAGAGTGGCTAATTCAACCATCGGGAACGACCATGATGTTGAAATGTATTTTTTTTATCAGCCCGGATGTTGGATTTGCCTGCGGCGGGACAGGGATGATCCTGAAAACAAGTGATGGCGGTGACACCTGGACACAGATGACCTCCGGCACCACCAAACCTATCTCGTCTCTCTGCTTCATCAGTGAGCTTGTCGGCGTTGCCGTTGGCTGGAGTGGGACGATCCTGAAAACAACGGATGGAGGGGATACCTGGATCAGCCAGAATTCGGGAACAACAGCAGATTTGAACGCCGTTACTTTTACTGGCTCACAGGTTGGATATGCTGCAGGATATGAAGGAACGATTCTGAAAACCACTGATGGCGGAACCACCTGGCTGCAATTATCTACAGGAATACCCAATATGCTGAATTCAGTTCATTTTTCCAGCGGTTCAACCGGATATGCCGTTGGGGAGAATGGGACTATTTTGAAAACAATCGACGCTGGACTTACCTGGATTACAAAGACATCAGGAACATCATCAACATTAAATTCGGTGTGGTTTGCTGATGAAAACAACGGTTATGCAGTAGGGTACAATGATGGTTCAATTCTTAAGTCGACCAACGGTGGCCAAAGTTGGTCGGTGGAGTCCGTTTTAATTCATATGCAATCGGTATATTTTACCAGCGTAAATGAAGGTTATGCGGTTGGATGGGCAGGTACTGTGCTTAAGACAACCAACGGAGGGGTAACCTGGGCCAGTCAGACCGGAGACAACGCAGGCAACCTGTACTCTGTATTCTTTCTGAATCCAACGACCGGATATACGGCCGGAGATCTAGGAATCGTTCGAAAAACAACCGACGGAGGGATAAATTGGATTCCGTTGGCCTCTACGACGAATTCCCCCTTTTATTCCGTTTGGTTCACCGATGAAAATACAGGATATATTGCCGGATTGTTTGGAAAAATCCTCAAGACAACGGATGGTGGAGTAAGTTGGACGCTGTTGTCTTCAGGAACGACAAATGCACTTCGTTCCCTCTTTTTTACGGATGGGTCAACCGGTTATGCTGTCGGCGATTACAAAACTATTTTAAAGACCTCAAATGGCGGGGTTACATGGACTCTACTCAATTCTCCTGTAAATACGAATTTTCACGACGTCTGTTTTCCCACTGCCAGTATTGGTTATATTGTGGGGCACAATGGCACTATCATCAAGACTGTTGATGGGGGAATTACCTGGGATTACCAATTTTCAGGACCTTTCGCTCTGAAGGCCATCGATTTTATCGATAGCGACACCCTGTTTGCAGCGGGGTTTCAGGGAATGATCTATAAGACCACGGATGGTGGAAATAACTGGATCGAGGTTGCCAGCCATCTTTCCTACGATTTTACCTCTCTCTGTTTTACCAACTCCTCTGTTGGATATGTGGCCGGCTTTGTCGGATCTATTTTCAAGACTACAGATGGGGGCATCAACTGGACCGCCCAATCCACGGTATCAGAGAATAACATCGAAGCAATCTGTTTTGTTAATGGGAATTCAGGTTATGCCGTTGGATATGGGCAATCCATCATCTCCACCCGCAGTCCATTGGGTACCGAAAACGAAAAAATCCGGAATGATGCCGGAACGCTGCATCTGTTTCCAAACCCAGCCAGCACCAGGATAACAGTTACCATGGAGCGGTATCATGGGGATGGAATACTGTCAATCTATACAATTACCGGACAGAAAGTCAAAACCTTCATTCTCACCCAGCCTTCCGTTCAGGTTGATATCAGTGACCTGCCTGCAGGGATCTATTTTATACATGTAGATGATAAAAAATCAAGGACAGCCATGAAATTAGTCAAAGAATAGACCATCCTCCCTTTTCCAATACATTGATCCATGAAAAAACTCCTCCTCCTTTCCCTTTTAATCCTTGGCACCCTGGCCGTTCATGCTCAGCACTGGCAGTGGCTCAACCCACGCCCTGTGGGAAATATGCTTTTCAACGTTCTCTGCAACGGAAGCAATACCTATTATGTAGCCGGCTACAACGGAACCATGCTCAAAACCACCGACGGGGGGAACTCCTGGCAACAGATCAATCTGGGGAATTACAACTTCTACAAGGCATATGCGGCAGGGGAGACCGGCATGAAATCCCTGAAACTTTATAATACTCAGGGAAAAGAACTCTTCTCCCGCCAGTCGGCCGAGGACCATATCACCCTCCACCTTGAAATCTTCCCTGGCGGGATCTGCTACCTGAGGGTTTCAACAGGTCAGGAAACAGAGACGGTCAAAGTGATAAAACTATAAACAGTTGGCAGTTTTCTCGCTTTTCGCTATTTCGCTTCCTCCAACTTCACCACTACCCCCAGGTCTTTGTATATGGGTTGAAGGACCCACTCGGCTTTGGTGTTGATGATGCCCCAGTATTTGCCCGATTTGGCAGGTGCGTAGCCGTTGTTGAAGGGAGCCGCATCGTCGAAAACCGGCATGATTGCCCAGGTCCCTTTGTTGTTCAGGTAGCCGTACTTCTTGCCCAGCATGGCTGGCGAGAGTCCTTCAAAGAAGCCGTCGTATTTTTCTGCAATGGTGAAGGTGATCATGTTGCCAGTGGTGTCGGTGTAAGATCCGTCAGGGTCGGAGGAACGATACTTCGCTATAGCGAGGCCGCTCTCCTTGTCGAACCCTCGTACCTCGGAAAACTTTGGTTCGATGACGATGTTACCTTTGCGGTCGACGAACCCGATCTTGTTGTCGGGAGCTCGCACAAAGGCATACCCTCCGCTAAAATAACCAACGGTGAGGTAGGCCGGCTCCACGATGATCTTCCCCTGCTTGTCGACAAACCCGAACTGCTTGTTGTTCAGTTCAATCGGGGCCAGCCCTTCTGAAAAGTGCTTGATGTAGGTGATGTCTTCGTTCCGTTCAATCTGTTGCTCACCTCCTTGGGTATCGACCACGTAATAGGTCTTGTCTCGTTTTCCCAGGGCATATCCGTCATCAAAGTCGGTCAGCTCGTCGTAAAGGAAAGGCACGGTCACTTTCCCTTTGCTGTTGATGGCTCCCCACTTTCCTCCATCGACCTGTCTGAGCATGTTACCCCTGAACCCGAAGATCTCCCCGCTCCATGCGTCGTTGACGATCTTCACTTTGATATCGGGTTCAATCTCCCGTCCCTCCCTGTCATACAGAACTTTGGGTGAAGTGGTAAAGCCTGTGGCTGTAGTCAGAACTGTTCCGTCGGTGGTACTGGGAAGTCCAAGCCATGAAATTGGAGGAACGATCATCTCGCCCTTGAGGTTCATATAACCCCACTTGCTCTCTTTCTTTGGGATGACTGCAATTCGGTAATCCTGGCATACTAGTGGGCCGGATATCAATACCAGTCCTAACGCCAGAATAAATCTTTGGTATACTTTCATGATGTGTCAGATGGATGGATAAAAATTTTTTGATAAATATACGATTCTGATATAAATAAGTCAAGAAAATTGCCTTAAAAGCCATATGAAACCAATATGATGCAAGAAATTGAAAATGTTCTATCTTTATACGACTAAAATCATCTCTATGAAACGAAAGATCCTTCTGGTTGCTGCAGGAAGCTTCCTGTTGTTTGGCATGGCAACCGCACAAATCTTCCTTCCCGAACCCTTCGCTGCCTGGTCCCCGAAGGCCCCTTTACTTGTCGAATCCTTCTCCTCACCTTCTGCCTGGCGACAGGATTCCACCTGGGAATCGCACTGGAATTCGACCGGAACTGACTGGCAACGTTACAAACGAACAATGCGCACCTTCAACGGTAGCGGGCGGCTAGCCAGCCAGGTGACGCTCCGATGGGACTTCAATCTCTCGGAGTGGGTCAATTACGAGACCACTTCGAACGAATATTATCCCGACAATACCACCCTGAAACGGACCAGCAGGAGCCAATGGGACCAGTCGGCCTATGCGTGGGTAGAGCTGTACCATTGCTATTACAACGACAGTGGTAAGCCCACCGAATCAGAAGAGAAGACATACGACTTCACCACCAGCAGCTATTTGAGCGGAAGCCTGACCCAATTCACCTACTCACCTGGCAATGAGGTACATCTGAGAAAAACACTGGTGCCTGCTACCATGATCTGGGAAAATAATTTTCGCACCACGATCAACTTCGACGGCCAGGGGAATGAGATCAGCTACCTGTCGGAAGGATGGATTGCCGGAACCTCTACCTGGATGAATGCCGGGTATGTGGAGATGACCTACACAGCGCAGGGCCAGATGCTTGAGATGATCATGCAGGTGTGGGATCCGGTGACCAGTTTCTGGAAGAACAGCATCCGCGTCACCTGCGAATACAACAGTTCGGGATGGCTTGTGAATTATACCGGTTATTCCTGGGACCAGGTGCTGGTTGTGTGGAGGAACAATATAAAGATCCTCTACCATTACGACGAGGACGGAAATCAGATCCAGGCCGAATCCTATGAGTGGGACAATACGCTGTCGGCCTGGCTGAATAACCAGAAGCAGGTCAGTACCTATTATGCCACCGGGGTGATGCACGAAACCTGGCGGTCGGTTTGGGTCACCGGCATCAGTCAGTTCATCGATATCGAATATGGCGGGTACAACGATGCCGGTGATGAAGTTGAATCGTGGCACAAGAGCATCGATTACCAAACTTTCGAATTCTACCAGGGGAGCCGCACCCTCACCACCTATACCGACGGCATGCTGACAGAAGCCCTGCATCAATCCCTTGAAACTCCTGGAATGACATGGATCCCGTCGTGGCGGAAAACGAACACCTGGGATGCAAACCGAAACCTGACAGTCGAATTGCACGAAAATTACAATGACGCCACCCAGGCTTGGACCAACTCAACCAAATACGATCATTTTTATACGACGTATATCGGCATCGATGAAATTGCACAGCTTACCAGCCTCTGTTTCTTCGAAAATCCGCTCTCACCTGGCGGAACGATTCAATGCCCCGGTCTTTCTCCAGATGAAAGCTACACGATCAGGCTGATCAGCCTCACCGGGCAGACTATCTTCACTCAGACCCTGCCTGGAACCGGGTCCCTGAGCCTGCCCGAGACCGTTGCCACAGGCCAGTATATTCTTCTGATTGCCGGGAGCAACGGCACCACGGCATCAGGGAAGGTCGTTGTATTAAAGAGATGATGATAGATTTTAATGAATTCTCCTATATTTGCTTTCAGATCTCCCTTGTATTGGATGAAAACACTTGTAGCCTTCATTTTATTCTTGATCTTCCTGATGCCTGCGCAGGCACAGCGAAGGTATCAGCTGCTCGTTTCTGAAAGCCAGCGGAGTACTGCGAACAACCTTGCCGAGAGGAACGACTGGCCCCTCGTCTTCATCGCTGCCGAACTTCAGTACGATACAGCCGGTATCCCTGTATTGCTGTTGCTCGCTCAAAATACAACGTTGAAAACCATCGATAAATATACGATCCAGGTCTCCTGTTACGACGAGTTCAACCAGCCCATGGTGCATGAGAAAACCGGTGCCAGAGTGTATACGTCAAAATCGGATGAAATGAAACAGGGCCTCTGGGATCCCTATTTCCCGGATGTCTATCTGCTAAAAGGGTTTAAGAAAACCTCACGCGTGAAAGTCTATCTCACGCATGTTCAGTTTTGGGATGGAACCAGCTGGATACCGAAAGACCAAAACGCTACCATGATCGATGCAGCTCTCTCCCGGTCCTATGTGGTAATCAATAATCAGTAAAACCCGATTCATACGCTCACACCGTCATACCTGACTACTGCCTCACATACCGGCATCCGTCCCAGATGATCGTATCGATACGGTTGACCTCAGGACTGAGGTGCGGATAGAATGAACCGGGCTCATGCTCGGGGCCAATGGTTATTGCCGAATCATTCACGATCCAGTAGTTGTAGAAGAGGGTAAATGTATAGGGTTCTGTAGTAAACAACTGGGTATTATAGGCCTCCCCTGTCTGATAAACCACAAGTTCACTTAACGTGTTCAGCGTAATGTACCCGCCGTAAATCTTTCCATAGATCGAACTGGCCGGCAGGGGCAACCAGGCGACGGAACCGTTTGCCGTGTTGACAGTTACGTCCCTCAACTCATAATACCCGGCAAAAGGCTCACACGCATCGCAGGGGATCCGTTGCGGATTCTCCGGCATAGGAGCCCTCACGATTTCATCTCGGGAGCAAGAGTTGAAGGTGGTAATAACTGCTCCGGCTGCAAATACAATTAGAAGAAAAAGGTGTCGGGCAGAAGCCATAACGGGTCGATTTAACTCTCAAATATACGCAATTAATGGAAGAAAATCAACGACGAATAACCAGAAAAAAAAGCTGCCTCAACGTTTGAGACAGCTTCTTCCCGGTCAATCGCCGGCTATTTGTTCTTTGCTTTTGGCGGGGCAGTATGTGGAGAAGGCTTCGGGGTCGACTTAGGAGCAGTATTGGTCCTGCTCTCTGTAGTGGTTTTTGCCGGTGGAGTTGTTTTCTCCGTTTGACGGGTTTGAACACTGGTGTTCACCTTCCCGTGTGTGTTCTGACCAGAAGCATTGGGCTGCACGTTAGTCTTGCCGTATTGCCTTGGAGTGGTTTCGGTTTTCCGTTGGTTTACGGGTTCAGTATGAGAGTTGACTTTACGTTGGTCAGTTGTCTGTACATTGACCCTGTTTTGTTCAGTGGCATGTGTGTTGATCTTGGTTTGGTCAGTGGTTCGTGCATAGACCTTGTTTTGGTCAGTAGTGCGGGCGTTGACTTTGCTCTGACCGACCGTCCGGTAGTTGGCAGGACGGACTTCATCTGTTGTCTTACTTACGCCAGGACGGTATACCTTCACCTGGTTTGCCTGTACGTTAACGGCTCCGGGTTTGTCGGCATCAACCAGCGTGTTTTTCTGCACTTTGGTTCGGGTGTGCCGTTCTACATCAGGGACACGTGGACCGTAATCCCAGGTCCAGGTGTTGTGCCGGTCATCACTCCCGTAGTAGTAATTGTTGATATAGGTGATATTGTTTACCTGTACGGGTCTGTCGTAGATAAAGGCGCGCCAGTTGGGGGCGCAGAAGTGTCGGAAAGGAACGAATGTCCACCAGAAGGCAGGAGGATGCCAGCTATAGTAAATGCCGGCATTCATGTTTGGTCCCAAAGGTGCCCAGGCCCAGTAGTCGTTGTAGCTGCCCCAGGTAACCCATGCAGGCGCCCATTCATAACCGGGAATCCACATCCATCCAAAGTAATCATCGAAGAACCATCTTCCATAATGAAAGGTAGCCCATCCCCAGCGATACTCAGAGACCCAGGTCCAGCCAAGGTCGGTATAGACCCAATTCCCTCTTGTGGCATAAGGCTGGAAGTCTTCATTGTAATCTAGGTAAGGGCTCCAGGCATATCCATATTGAGGAGTGTAGATCCACTCACCGTAAGGGGTGAGTTCATTGTAAAACGTCTGGATGGAGATAGATACACGGTTGTTGTAGTAATTGTGCCCTTCAACACAAATCGATGCAGCCATCAGGAATCCCAGAACAATCATTATCTTTTTCATGGCTTTAAGTTTTTAAGTGCGGTTGATTTTTCTGTTTCAAAGAACGATTGGCGCCAACCAATCAATCAATAGCAAACTCTGTGCCATGATGCAATGGATATTCTTCTCTTAAAAAATGTTAATTCAGAACAATCCGCGATTTTTACAGCTATATTTGACTTGTCGCTTTGAACATATTTCAATGCAGACCTACCCGCTTGAAGCGGAGAAACAAAGACGACACCCTGCGTGTCGCTAAACCACCAGAATGTGGTTAAAAATGGTTGAAGCGCCCCGATCAGAATGATCGGGGCGCTTCCGTTTGCTGGTTTTGCATTGCAGCCTCAACCATGGCATCTGCCACCAGGTATCCAGGAGCAATGATCAGGTCAAATTGCTGATCCACAAAATATTGGATAATACTGGCGTAATCGCCGTTCGATTGGCCTACCCTCGCTTCAACATAGATAGGAATTTCCTGGGAAGCCTTCTGAATGCCCTCCCATGGCCGTGAAAACGCTGTCGACCTGCTCCCACAGCTCAATCTTGTTCCCTTTATCAAACGGACTCCATTGGAGGTAATTGATCTCCTCGGGCCTGTTGGTGTTTCGGAACTCAAATGAAGAACCGTATTCGCTGATGGCTGTAAAGATACTGAAAAACCGGCTGACAGCCGGCAGTAGGCAGTCATCATCTTGCGTCTCACGGTCTACACTCCCACATCCAGGCACACCAGTTCGCCATAGGTGTTTCTGACATAGATCTTCCCGTCGCAGAGGACCGGGTTGGTCCAGCAGCCGCAAATTCGGCGGTATTCCTTTCCCCTGGTGTCGGTAGCTGCCATTTCAATGACCGGTGCGCTGGCCAGCTCGTTGTACCCGTTTGGCGACGCTTCAATGAACCGCAGGATCCCCTCCTTGTCGATGAGAATCAGGATGCCGTTGGAGATGATGAGTGATCCCGCCGAGACCTTTTCGGTCCATTTAATGGTACCTGTACCACTTTCAAAGCAAATCAGTTTATCTCCACCCTGATTGATAAACCCATATGCAAAGTCTCCTTTTTTTACAAAACTCTGGAACCGGGCCTTTAGGGCAGGGTTATTCCAGATCCTGGTTGGAGGATTCGATGCGATATTGTACAAGCTTGATCCTTTGTAGGAGAAAACCAGCATCCGGTCGTCAACGATCAGCGGATCGGTAATAAAGGCTTCCGGGATAGTCCAAAGCACATTCCCTGACTGAGGATCTACGCAGGAGGTTGAATCATCGTCTTGAATGGTGATCCATCTTTTACCCCCAATCATGTACGGCACGGCAGTACTCAGGGAGCTTTTGTTCGGATCACTGCTCCATACCGTTTCACCTGTTCTTTTGTTCAGGGCCAGCCCGTTTTTGTTAATATTGAGGATCAGGAGGTCATCCATGATGAGAGGAGAACATGCCAGTTCCGCATCTCCGGGGATCAGTTGCTGATCCACCAGATGTTTTTCCCAGACTACGGTTCCCTTATCCGCATCAAAACAGTGCAGATGCCCGCCCCGGCTCAGGGTATAGAGGTAAGTCCCTTCGATCACAGGTGTAGAAAATGGCCCCGGGTCTTCGAGCTCCTTCATGGCATAGTCGTAGTGCCACACGATATTCCCGGTGGAGGCATCCAGGCAGACTACACGGTCGAGGAAGTTGTTCTCCTGAACCTCAAAATTGCCCATGGTATAGACTTTGTTTCCCCTGACAGCCACTGCCGAATGGCCTGTTCCAACATTGGTTTTCCAGAGCAACGCATTCCCGGCGTTGATCTTGTTGAGATTCCAGTTCGTTTCGGGGGTGCTTCCATCGGCCGAAGGGCCCCTCCAGCTAAGCCAGCCGGCAGACTGGGTGAAACAGGATTGGACTGCCAGGATGAGGCAGGAGGAGAGGAGGATGATATTTTTTTTCATAGTGACAGATCTGGAATTATTCCGTCATGAAAATACTGCGGTTACAAAGGGAATGTGCGGCCCGTTTTGCAGTTGGCAGTTGGCAGTTTGCAGTCTGCAGTATTTTACTTCGGACATTGTAATCTTATTGTAAACCAAAAACCGGATCAATCGAAACTATTCTGTTTGATTTGGACGTATCTTTGCAAAAAAAACTGACAATCAATGAAGCACCATAAACTATTTCTTCTCCTGTATGGGTTATGAGGGCACCGCCCCGACATGGAACTACTGTTGGCACCCCCCCTGTGGATGAAAATCGAATCGGAAAATCCGGATGCCAACTATACCGACGCAAACTGGAACAACCCGTTAGACCCGAATAGGGATATCATTTACGACAAAGTCGAATTTTCATACATCAGCAATGTATTATGGATGAACACCACGTCGGTCGACTATTTCGGCATTCCCTACATCCTCTCTGCCACAGATCGGTGCCACGCTCAACCGGTCAACCCTGCTTGATTATACACTGGCGAATGCCTGTGATACCTCCACCTTCTACAAAGATGCAACCACCAACTGGTTTTCGAAGATCATGCACACGTGCAGTCTCGATAACAAGTGTTATGGATTTTCGTTCGACGACGACTGCAGTCAGAGTTCACTATTCCCGGCAGGAGGAGTGAAACAGCTTACTATCACCATTACGAAGTTCAAGTAAAATAATCGACTCCTAATCCTTCACCACAACCGTAAACTTCTGCTGTCCGTTGCTGCTGGCTACGACAGAATAGAGCTTCCCGGCGGCGGAAACATGGATCGGGGCAGGAGCGAGCATCATATTGCCAAGGTCGCTCCAGGACGAGCCGTCCCATTTTGCGACATATGAATTTCCATTTGTATTGTGAAAATATCCGGAAACGTATACGAAATCGTTCACCGGATCGACTGCCATGAAATAGATGTCGCCGTTAGCGTTCAGATTCCCCAACTCGCTCCAGGCCGATCCGTCCCACCTGGCAACAAAGTAGGATCCTGTAGAAGGGAGTGCTCCGTTGGTAAAATCGCCGGCTGCATAGAGGTTCCCCTTTGAATCAAGCCCAAGGGCTTCAATGTTCCCGTTGGCGTTCAGGCTGCCGATTTCGTTCCAGCAGTTACTGGCATCGCACGCGGCCACATACCTGGCTCCGTTCGGGTGTTGAAAATTTCCACCGGCATAGATGACAGAGCCACTTGGGTTGGATACCAGGGCAAGGGTACTGGTGATATTTAGAGTACACAACGGGCATAGAGTATTCCAGGATGAGCCGTTCCATTTCTCCATACCCTTGTAGATATTTCCCACAGCATCGGACGACAGGAAGGTTCCGCCACCTCCTCCGATGTCGCTCCATGCGGTTCCGTTCCACCGGGCTACATATGCCTGACCGCCGTCGGGGGTTATGCCATTCGTAAATTGTCCGGTGGCATATACATTGTTTTCTGCATCAACGGCAAGAGCAAAGATACCGCTGTTCGCTTTTAGGTTCCCAAGGTCGCTCCAGGAAGTGCCGTTCCATTTGGCAACATAATTGAACCCCCCGGCATTGGTGAAATATCCCGCTGCGTAAAGATTCCCCGATTCGTCGGTGACCAGTGACCAGATCATGTTATTGGCATTCAGATCGCCAACCTTGCTCCACCCGGCCGGGATCTCGACATTGGTTGTTGTATCATCCGGAGGGTTCGGGTTGGGATCCTCCCCGGTTGATTCCTTGCTGCAACCCGGTACACACAGCACAATAATACCCGTTGCAAGGAACATCAGGATTGTGAAAATCCAATGACTTTTTCTTGTTTTCATCGGTTAATAATTTTGATATTAATGGTCAGATGGAAGTTGTTCCCCTGGCACGAACTTTCCGTTAAAAGCTGTAATTGACAGACCTTCCGCCAATCGTTCCGCTAACGGTTCCACCAGTGCCCGAAGAGTTGATGATGATAGTGATCTGGATGTTGATGGTTTCGTCAAATCCGTTTGGACCGGTAACCCGAACTCCTCCACCGAACTGCATGCTGGATGCTGTCCCGAATGTAGTGCCGCCAGGCTGAAGTGTAAAGGTCCCGGTGAGTGAAAGATAAGGAGCCCCATTCATCGTGTAAGTTCCTTCGTTCGAGATGAATGCGTAATCGTTGATGGTCTCGGTGAGCCCAAGCAGCATCGTCCCTCCCAGGATTGCACTGGTTTGGTCGTCGATGGTCATGGAGCCGGTCACACTGCCTGTCACATGGATATAGCCCCCCTCCGGGCCTTGTACTGTATTGTCAACCTGGATGTTGATAGGTACAGTTCCCTTTAAAAGAGCGGCCCGGGTGTTCCACGACATTCCCGCAGTAAATACCTGGGCAATCAGATCCTCGTCGTTGAGGGTGCTTGAATTCTCTTTCTTGCAACCTGTTATGGCGATACAAGCCACCAGTCCCATCAAAATGATCAGCTTTTTCATCTTTTTATTGTCAGTGATTATAGTGCTGACGCCGCACCTTATTGTTTTGTTAACATCGTGAATTCAAAACAAAGTTACATTGATATAATGAATAAAAATATTTTTTATCTGGATTATTCGCCATTCATCCTTCTAAAACCGGTGTTCAACGAAAACAATTCTCACAATACTCCTTGCTTTTGGAATTCAACTCTCAACCCTGTTTGCAGACAATAAAGCCGAGTCAATTATTCCAATGTCACCGAAAAACTTTTTCTGTCCCGAATGCCCCATTCTGATCCCTAAGGTACCCCTGGAAGCTCCCTTTACGGAGATGACCCAATTTAATAATCCGGTCAATCTGGCTCCCTCAGTCCCCCTGGAAGTAACTTTTGATGATATGGTTGATATTTCTGAACCATTCATGCTTCACGACCTGATGCCCCAGGTACCTGCAATTGCCAATTTCACCGAGGAATTATAATCTGAAAAAGGGAAATCAAAGCAGCAAACACGCCTCCTGCAACACCACTGGTATAGGATCATGAAGGAGCTAAAGATAAACGATTACTTAATTTCGTACATTTATCTCAAATTTCCAGCATACTGCCATGGCCATGAAGTTCCATATTCGTTACCAGATCATTGTGTGGTCGCTTGTCGTCATCGCCCTGATCATGGCGGGAGGATTCCTGATCATCTCCTATACCTACCATGTGCAGGATACCAGCAACACCATCATCGAAGAGAACATCAGCAACATCAGGGCAGCCAAGGAGCTGGAGATCACGCTTCACGGCATCCGGGCAATATCACTCAACTATATTATCGACAAGGACAGTACCTGGGTGGAGAGACTCAGGGTGAAAGAAACTGAGTTTGACAGGGTTCTCGAAAATGCGAAAGCGTCGGCCAACACGGCGGAAGAGAATATGCTGATCCAGCAGATCGGAGCACTATTTTCCAACTATGAACAGAACCTCAACAGTGGCCTGTCGGCCGAGAAACTGGGGGACACACTCATTGCAAATGCTCTTCTGGTTCATGGAAGCCGCGACCTGATCAACACCATCGAGGACAAATGCGGCGCGCTGGTCCTTTTAAACCAGAATTCCCAGTCGGATTATGAGCGTCGGATCAGGCGGAACAACGATATCATTCGTATTGCGATGTACTGGTTTGGCTTGGGCGGACTGGCACTCGGGCTTATCCTGGGATGGCTGGTGGCGCGGATCCTGCTCAATCCGATTTACAAGTTGGTTCTCAAGGTAAGGGATGCCGCCGGAAGCGAACTGGTCGAACATGTGCGGATGTCGCCCGGCAAGGAATTGGAAGAGATTGACCTGCATATCAACCAGATGATCACACGGATAAACCAGGCCCACGAAGATCTGAGAAGAAACCAGGAACTGCTTGAGAAGTCATCGAAGCTGGCTGCGATCGGGAAGATTGCACCTGCCATTGCCCACGAGATCCGAAACCCGCTGGCTGCCATCAAGATGCTGATCTACACGATGAATAAGGAGGGAGGAATCAGCGAAGAAAAAGGGTATGACCTGCAGGTGATCCTGGGTGAGATCAGCCGTATGGAGAGTTTCCTGCAGAATTTCCTTCAGTATGCCCGGCCCGGGAAACCGCAACTGAATGAGGTTGAGGTGAAACCGGTAATCAGGGAGATGCTGCATGTGATGTCTCCTCTGATGAAACAGAACAATATCGAGTTGAAGGAGTCTCATGTGGATGGGAGTGTATTCGTGCAAACGGATACCGACCAGCTGAAACAAGTGTTGATGAACCTGTTGCAGAATGCGATAGAAGCAATGAAATCGGGCGGTGTGCTGTCGGTCTCCACAAAGCTGGTCGATGAAAAAATGGGAGATGGCCCTGCTGTGCGGCTCCTGATTATCATCAGCGACACCGGAAGCGGGATACCAAATGAGATGGAAGAGTCGCTATTTGATCCTTTTGTTAAGGGTAGCCCCGGAGGAATAGGACTGGGTCTTTCTATCTCGCAACGGATCATTGAATTGCACCATGGACGGATCATTGCTACCAATAATCCGGATGAAGGTGCTACCTTTACCATCCAATTGCCTGTTTTTTCAACTGCCGGCCATGAATAGGATCCTGATTGTAGATGACGAACCCTCTGTTCGCTACTCGTTTAAAAAGCTTCTGACCGAAGATCGTTACGATGTAGTGGAGGCTGCAAACGGAGTGGAAGCGTTGCGGTTGCTGACCAGGGAGGTGCCCGACCTGGTTGTGATGGATATCGAGATGCCCGGTATGACTGGTTTGGAAGCCATCCGAAGGATCAAAGAAATCAATCCCCAGATCCCGGTCATCATCATGACGGCCTACGGGACGACCGACCGGGTGATCGAAGCCATGAAACTGGGAGCCTACGAATACATGGAGAAGCCCTTCGATATTGACAAGATGCGGTTGATCATCAGAGAGGCGCTGGGGCTGAAGATGATGACTGAAGAGGAGGGAGGGATCCATCTTCAGATGAAGAGCGGGGAGAGGCCTGTTCCCGACCGGATCGTTGGTAAAACGCCAGCCATCAAAGAGGTTTATAAAATGATCGGCAAAGTGGCTGCCAGTGATGCCGGTGTGCTTATCACAGGCGAAAGCGGTACAGGAAAAGAGCTGATAGCCAAAGCGATCCACATGCATAGTGACCGCACCAACAAACCCTTCGTCACCATCAATTGCGCAGCGATTCCCGACACGTTGCTGGAGAGTGAATTGTTTGGGTTCGAAAAGGGATCCTTTACGGATGCCGCCAAGGCAAAAGCCGGGAAATTCGAGGCCGTTGATACCGGCACCATCTTTCTCGACGAGATTGGCGACATGAGTCTGCCACTGCAGGCAAAGCTGCTCCGTGTTATCCAGGAGGGTACATTTGAGCGGCTTGGCAGCAACAAGACCCAAAAGGTTGATGTGCGGATTATTGCAGCGACCAATAAAAACCTGGAACAGGGAATTCAGATGAAGACATTCCGCGAGGATCTCTATTACAGGCTGAAGGTGATTACGATCACCTTGCCTCCTTTAAGGATGCGGATGGAGGATGTTCCCTTGCTCACAGAGTATTTCATCGAACGGTACAACCCGGGCATACGGGATATGGCGATCACCATTCCACGGGAAACCATGGACAAACTACTCTCCTACACATGGCCGGGGAATGTGAGGGAGCTGGAGAATGCTCTCAAACGCGCAGTGCTGCTCAGCAAGAACCAGGTAATCACCCCCGATTTAATCAGTATCGGCTCTGAGACAGAGCATCCTGCAGAACTTCCCAAAGTTCCGCAATTCCAGCAAGGTCAGGAGCCATCGATCCGGGTGCAAACCCATATGGATGAGGAATCGTCACAAGCAGTACACACTATTCTGCACTTTCCCGACAATCCGGGTGAATTTGAAGGTAGGCTGTACCATGAGGTCATCGATCAAACCGAGAAGGACCTGCTGCGCCTTACACTCAGTCATACCCGTGGAAATCAGGTGAAGGCTGCGAGGCTTTTAGGCATCTCGCGGGTTATGCTGCATGACCGGATGAAGAAATACGGTCTGGAGTTCTGATTGATCGCTTCCTTTACATTTCTGTAAGAAATTGTTACATCGCTGTATGTTTTATTTACATCATTTCGCTGGTTGAGTCCCATTGATGAAAGGGCATATTCGTTATAACATTCACTTAATGAGATAAATAAATAATACGGCACAATAATTGCAGGTGAGTCACCAATTCATTAACCAAAAAAAACAAAATCAAATGAAAAAGAGTTTTCTTACTTTATTGGTTGTTGTTGGCGCCGTGATGATGCTGACCACCAGTTGTGCCAAATTGCCGCAGGAAGAGTTGGATGCTGCAAATGCTTCAATAGAAGCTGCAAAAGCAGTTGAAGCCCAGCGCTACCTCCCTGCTGATTTCAATGCCCTTCAGGACTCCATGAACAAGGCTACGACCATGATTGAGGCCCAAAAGTCAAAATTTTCACTGATGCGCAGTTACAAAGACGCCAAAGCATTACTGGTAACGGTATCTACAATGGCTGTTACCCTTAAAGATGATGCAATTGTGAAGAAAGAGGAGGTTAAGAATGAGGTGCAAACCGCTTTAACCGAAACCACTGCCCTTGTTGCTGAGGTAAAAACCCTTATCAGCAAAGCTCCCCGTGGAAAAGAGGGAAAAGCCGCACTGGAAGCTATCCAGACCGATCTGGCAGGTGTTGAGGTCGCTCTCACTGAGGTTGCCACACTTGTTGATAATGGTGATTACATGACGGCTCAGGAAAAGGTAAATGCCGCCAAGGAAAAGACCAACTCCCTGAAAGCAGAATTGGAAGAGGCTATTGCCAAAACCAAAAAGTAGTAACTGCTAACTTTGTCTGCAATTCTTTATAGTTCTTAACCACTAAGGACTCTAAGGAATGCTGGAAGACGCACAAAGGAATATGAACGGATTTTCTCATCCTTCGTGTTCCTTTGTGTTGTACTTGGTGTTCTTTTGTGGTTCATTTTAGCTAGCCAACCAAATGAGGTTAAAACGACGAGGTAAAATTACTCTGGTTATAATTACGTTCCTTTTGCTCACCGGGGGAGGCTTGCTGACCATTTTTTCTCTTTCTGCTGATCCGCCGGTAGAAAGTATCGCCCGTTGCAGCCAGGTACTGAGTAAAGCCAGGCAGGCAGAAGCCCGGGAATATGCAAGGGATCTGTTGTCTGATGCTGAAATGGCTTACACCGATGCGATGATAGAGTGGAAGATCCAGAATACCAAGTGGTACATAACCAGGGATTATACTCTGGTAAATGAAAAAATTCAAATGGCCCTCCGAAAAGGAGAAGAGGCCTACCGGAAGTCCATCACTGTTAAGGATTCGATGCATCACGACCTGGCGGTTGTGTTTAAGGAGGTTGAAAAGGACCTGGTTCACTATGCGAACCATTTTGGCGTGTTGCCCTTAAATCAGCAGTCGAGGCAGGATTACCGCACCGCAGAAATGTTATTCCTGGAAGCCAGGCAAGCCTATGAGAGCGGAAACTATAACCGTGTGGTTCACAAGCTTGCGAAAAGCAGGCTGCTGATCGGCGAGTCGATACGGAAAAACCAGGAAACCCTGAAGGGCTATTTTGCCAACATTCCAACATGGAAGCGTTGGGCGGATGAAACGATTTCCTGGTCAAAGACCAACAACAAATCTGTGGTTATTGTCGATAAATTTGCGCGAAAATGCTACATTTACGCACGGGGTGTCGAGATCCGTTCCCTGGATGCCGAATTTGGCATCAACTGGATTGGTAATAAAAAACATGTAGGCGATAAAGCAACTCCGGAAGGGCGGTATTTCGTTACCAAAAAGAAGAGCAAAAAGGGAACGAATTACTATAAGGCTTTGTTGATCAACTACCCCAACGCAGAAGATAAAGCTCGTTTTGCAGAGCAGAAGAAAAAGGGGCTGATTTCGAAGAGGACCGGCATCGGCGGGTTGATCGAGATTCATGGAGGCGGCGGAAAAGGGATTAACTGGACAGATGGGTGTGTAGCCGTTTCCAACGAGGATATGGACCAGGTATTCCGGTGGGCGGAAGTTGGCACGCCAGTTACGATTGTTGGTTCCTTGAAAAACCTGGATGAGGTCCAGGCTTCAGAAAGATAATATGGAAGAGCATTTGACAACAACCCATTCACGGCAGCGAACGGCGATCTGGTACGGCATTCTGATCCTCCTGGCGCTGGTATTTTCAATGCTTCTCTCACTTAGTGTGGTTCGCCGGGCAGGCTCCATCAGTGAAGTGGTTGTTCGTTTTGTGCCATTGCCTGAAGATGCCTCCCTGTTAAACCGGATCCCTGTAAATAAACTCTCCTCTTATCAGGTATCCGTGAAGAAGGATATTGCGGGGATCCGGAAAAAAATCCGTAATCTGATCCCCCAGCAACCCTATTTGATTGTCAATACAACACATAATACCTTCCGCCTGATGCGAGGGGACCAGCTGATCAGGGATGGAATGTGCTCCACGGGTAGCTACACCATACTCACCAAGGGAGACAACAAGAAGTGGGTATTTGAGACTCCGCGCGGAAGGATGAAAGTCAGAAGCAGGCAAGTGAATCCGGTGTGGGTGAGGCCCGACTGGGCATTTATCGAAGAGGGGCTTCCGGTTCCTTCGCCAAGGCATCCCTCCCGTTATGAGCATGGCACGTTGGGTGAATACAAACTTGAGCTCAAGGATGGGTACCTGATCCACGGAACCCTTTACAAACGATTTTTGGGCATGGCGGTGACCCATGGCTGCATCCGGTTGGGAGATGAAGACCTGAAGGCAGTGTATAGCACCCTGAAAACAGGTTCAAGCGTGTTTATCTATTAAAAAACCGGAGAGATGGATCTATTGAAGACCTTAAAACTGATATGGAAGGAGATTCACGACTTCATTATCTGGTTTGCCCATTCAAAACCGGCGATCATCGTGGCCCTTTTTCTCACACTTCTTCTTCCTGCCTACGTTTTTTACCTGGCTGTGGTTATTCCTGCAAGCTCTTGCGAACACGACTTTCCAACCGCTGATACAACAGAGATGGCGATGGTTGGCCTTGATGCTGATTCCAGCCAGATGATATTGCAGAGAGTTGACACCATCTGGGATCTTGAACTGGAGAAGGCCTACCTGTCAAACCTGCTTCTGCTTTCGTATCAGGATTCGGCCTACATGAACCTGAACCTTACCGACAGCCTTCTTCTTCTGGAGATCAATGGGGTCCCGGTAAGGGAATGTCGACTTACCGATATCCGGGTAACCAAACGTCTAAGGTGTTTGAACAAGTCGCAACTGCTGCAATGGATTTCGACGCCTTTCCTCGGCAGGGCTGATTATTCGACGATCCCTAAAATCAGGTACCTGGTGAAAGAGGCTCCGAAGGATACCAGCGAAGCCGCACTTCAAAATGCCGGTCCGCTCCCTGCCGATTCCAGCTCGGTCTTCTTCATCATTTATTTCAACCGGCATCTTGCCATTGAAGTTCGTCAAAGCGAGGAGACTTACAGCCATGAGGATGAGTTGATTGGCAGCTATGAAAAGGAAATCCAGAGGGCTGTTCGGAGTAAGACCATGCAGGCTGTTATGGCCGGGTTATCTCCTGAACCCGAGATCATGATACGCCTTGAGGTGAGCAAAGCCGATGCCCGTGCGATTTACAGGGGATTGCCTGTATACCCGGGGCTGGCATTGAAGTTGAAGTGATGCCTGCTTTGATCAATTCTACAACAAGCTGATCCCAATAAGTTTTCCGATACCATAGGTGATGCCGGCAGCAGCCAGTCCGAACAGGATCTGCCTGAAGCCAGAGTACCAGAGACTTTTTCCGGTGTAGAAGGTGATGGCCGCACCCAGGATGAAGAGCCCGGCGATGCTTAATCCGAGACTGATCCACACCGGGTAATAGCTTTGCAGAAAGAGGAATGGAATGAGGGGCAGGATGGCACCGATTGCAAACAGGATAAACGAGGTGATGGCTGCCTCCCATGCCGAGCCTCCAAGCTCTTGGCTGTCGAGGCCAAGTTCTTCCCGCACCAGGGTTTCCACTGCAGTCTCTTTATTCTGGAGCACGGCAGATGCCATCTCCTCTGCCTGTTCTTTTGGGACCCCTTTCGATTGGTAGATCAGGGTGAGTTCCAGTTCTTCCTCTTCGGGAGAGTTTTCCAGTTCGGTGGTTTCGATATCGATCTGGCGCTGGTTCAATTCACGGGAGCTTTGCACTGACAGCCACTCACCCAGCGCCATGGAGATAGCGCCGGCCAGGAGTCCGGCAACTCCGGCAATCACAATGGCATCGTGGTCACCGGCTGCACCGGCAACACCCATGATCAGGCTGAGGTTGGTCACCAGTCCGTCGTTGGCTCCCAGTACGGCGGCCCGCAGTGCATTGCCGCCCATGGACCGGTGCCTGTTTTCGAGACGGGCAAGCAGTCCGCCTTTCATTCCTTCGGAAGAGGCAGAGAGATTATTGAGGATCTGTACATGGTTCATTTCACCTCCTGAAAGGGTATCAGCAGATTTACCGGCTATTGCATTGCGGGCCAGGAAGGAGGCATCTACCTCGGTTTGAAGATGCTGCCTGTATTTTTTCATGCTATTTTCCTGTGATCTCCTTGTATATTTTGAGAACCTCTTCCTTTTTGTCGGGTGGCGCTTCCACATATCCCCAGCCGAACTCCAGTTCGGAGATACCTCCAAGAGAAGAATCGGTTCGTTCGATGATCGAAAAAGGAATTTTCATGCCTTCCAATACCTCCCGCATGCGTTCAGCTTCGAAGGCATTGTCGAGACGCAGGATCTTTTCAAAGTGTTCCATACTTCACAGTTTTGTTTATGTTATTACAAAGATACGGGATGTTTGGAGAAAAACGGTTTCAAGTTTCAAGTTTCGGGTTTCGCGTTTTGACACTGTTTTGGCCCCAAATCCCATAATCCCGCGGATCACTGTTGCTCCGGCAAGCAGAAAGATCAGCTTCATTAGGAGACTTATTCCTGGTTGCAGAAGTCGGAACCATAGATCACGTTCCCTCCGCTCATACCTTCATAGGAGATCGTCAGGCTTCCCTTTTTAGTTGTTCCGGTTGCCGTTATTCCAACTACTTGGGTTGCAAGAGCCTCCACAGAGATTGTCCATGGTAATGAAGGATTTGTTACGGTAACCGCTCCACTACCGGTTAGATATGTTAACGATGAGATCTCTCCATCCCCTGATTGTTCAGCCTTGTAGGTGATTGTCATATCAACACCTGGTCCTGCGGAATTGGTAGCATTCAGGTCACAGGTTCTCTCTTTTTTACATCCGGTGAAGAAAATTCCGGAAAGGAGAATTACTAGTACGGATGTTATGTATGCTTTCTTCATTGTTTTGTTTTTTTTGTTATAAATTTTAGTTGATTGCCACTGCAAATATATAGAATCATTCTAAATAAAATAGATTTTGGTGTTTTTTCTTATTTATCTAATATCTTTAGGTCTTAAATTTAAACCTGTCGTTATGAAACTCACCTTCACATTTATGATCATTTTTCTCTTTCTGGGGAGCACTGTTTTATCACAGGAAGACTTTTCTGCAAAACCGGACCAACAGGATCCGGATGAGATCAAAACCCTGTTTCAGAAAGGGAAACCACACAAGAAGCCTGCAATAGGATACTTTATCGGGCCCGAGTTTGCCTATACTCAATTCTCCGGGAATAAAAATGTCTTGTTACTGGGTCTCAATATGGGTGTCACGGTCGATCACTGGCTCTCTGTAGGATTGGCCGGCTATGGTATCATCAACTCAGGTAACCTGGAATATGACGAGATGGTCTATGACGATATAAACAAAACATGGCAGAGTGCGAACCTTTATGGAGGGTATGGTGGCCTGCTGGTTGAGTTTACGGTCATTCCCCGATCTGTTGTTCATGTTTCCTTCCCTGTACTGATTGGCGGAGGTGGTTTGACGTATATGTACCGTCCCGAATATGTGAACCAATATGACTGGAGCGGACTTCAGTCAGTAGACTGGGATGCCTTTTTCGTGGTTCAGCCAGGCGTTAAGGTTGAATTTAACATCGTGAAGTTTTTCAGGATCGGAGTTGGTGTGAGTTACCGTTATACTCCCGACCTGGATTTACAGCAAGATAAGACCACGAATCTTATTATCAACCAGTTTAATGCCAATTTATCACTGAAATTTGGGAAATTCTGATGGAAAGAAACTTGTATTATCCCCAAAAGTAATCCCAATAGAACAGGAATCGTCTTCGGTCTACGCCTTTTTGGGAAGGGTAAAAATGAACTGGCTGCCAGCATTCAGCGTACTGACAACCCGGATGGTTCCCTTGTTTTTCTGAATGAACTCACGGCAAATGGCCAGGCCTAACCCGGTTCCCTCTTCCTGTTCAGTGCCGGGCCTCGAGGCATTGAAATTATGTTCAAAGAGATGGTAAATGGTTTGTTGGTCTATTCCAACCCCGTTGTCTTTTACTGAAATCTCTACAGAATCCGAATTTTTTATATCCAAAGCAGTAATCTCAATGATACCTCCGTGGTGGGAGAATTTCAGGGCATTGTTGAGCAGGTTCCGGAGAATCGTCTCCACCATATTGAGGTCGGCATAAACCTGCATTCCCTCAGGGATGCTTGTTGTGATAGTTATCTCTTTTTCCTCAGCTTTCTCAGCATACAGATCAACAACCTCCTCAACCATAGCAGAAATAGTGAAATTCTCGGGGTTATAGGATAGAATTCCTTTTCGGGTTTGATACCATTGGATCAGGTGTTCAGAGAGTTTGAGAACATTGTCGGATGAGCGGACTATTGATCCAATCATCCGGATACGTTCCTCAGAGGTCATGGTATCCACTTCCTCAAGCAATACCTGGCTCAATCCTTGAATGCCCGATAATGGTGATCTCAGGTCATGTGCAACTATGGAAAATAACCTGTCTTTTTCGAGGTTGACTCTGGTCAACGCTTTATTTTGATCCTCGACGATGAGGAATTGTTTTTTTACCATCCGCTGGAAGAGAAATATACCCAGGAATCCAATCAGCAGAAGGGTGATGAAAATTATTGTTCGGGTAAGAATTATTTGATACAGGGTGTGATAAAAATCTAAGCTGGGAGTCGTCACACTGATGCCACCCCGGATCTGTCCCAGGCTGTATCCCTGCTTTGCGTGACATTGAAGGCAGGATTGTTCTACTTTAAGGGGAGCCATGAACCGGAACAGGTGCGCAGTATCCATATCAACCAGTTCAAACTGAGAGGTATCTCCTCTCTCAAATGATTCCAGGGCTCTCCGCTCCCAATCGTCGGGTTTGTTTTCGGGGCGGATAGGGTTGAGGCTGGTGATGTGGTAGAGGACATCACCTTTTTTACGGGCTATTTCAGAGATCTGCCTGGTCATATAGGCCGGATTGATCTTTGTAAGTTTCATGCCATTTGTTGTGGTGATGTCTCTCAGCGAATCTTCCAGGTAAGGGTTTGGCTGAACCTTGTCAGAAACAATCACATAAACCCCATTGTGGGAGGCATTCCATGATCGCGTGCTGACAATCTCCTGGAAGAAGGCTTTGGAGGAGGATTCTACAATTTGTTTACTGAAGCTGATACTGAAGCTGATAGTAAGGATGTAGGTGCCAAGAATAACAATACCCCATGCTAGATAGAGTAATTTGAATCTCTTTTTATTCATGAAATTCCGGGAATTGGTGTAAAGATACAGTAAAATAATTTATTCCCTGTAAATTTTTGAAAGCGGGAGAGCGCTTAATCCGTGAAGAAAGATACTTAGCAAGACCGTCAGGACCACCACCGACATGATCTGTTCATAACCGGTAATGCCCAAACTGATGAGAACAATCAGAAGGTAAAGGATAGAAGCAATCCCCCTTGGTCCGAACCAACCGATAAACCCCACCGATTGCCAGGAGAGTTTGCTTCCCAGAAGGCTTACGAAGACCGGTACCATCCTGATGACTGTGAGGCTGAGGATTGCATAGATCCAGGTTTGAAGGGTCCAAAAGGCGAAAGCCACGGGGACAAGGATCATCCCAAAGAGGAGGAAGATGAAAAGCGCCAGGGCCTCCCCCTCTGCTTCGCCAAACTCCTGGATACGTTCGCGGATTTGCGGGGTTCGGGTTCCCAGGAAGAGTCCGGCGAAGAAGGTTGCAATGAAACCGTTTCCGTGAAGCATTTCGGCCAGAGAGAAGGCCATAATGGCAAGAGCGATTGAAGCCAGCCTTTGAAACGTGGAATTCATCCAACCGGCTGTGGATGCCTTGTCGACCAGCCTTCCGCCAAGCCATCCCACGGCCGCACCAATCAGTGGCCCCAGCACAAGCTGCTTCAGCACAAAAAAGAGCCAGTAATTGAATTCCGTGTGTTGTCCCGGTGTCTCGGAAAGAGCAGCAATGCAGATCAGGATGGGAGGGAGCGCAATGCCGTCGTTTAAGCCGCTTTCCACATTGATGGCTTCACGGATGTTGTTGGGGATCCTGGGCGAGGTGATGACAACTTTCCCCAGGGCGGCATCGGTGGGAGAGAGCATAAATGCCATCAAACAGAGGGCCCAGATACCGACGGAGGGGAAGAGGGGTATGGCAACCAGGGTGCCCACCAGCATGGTAAGAGGAAGGCCGATAAACAGAAGCCTGAATGGAATCCCTTTCTCTTTGGTCAACGATTTTAGGTTAATATTTGAGGCATCAATGAAGAGGATCAGCCCCAGGGTAAGTTCTGCGATTACTTTAAGAAACGGTGCCAGGATGCCGCCCTTCAGGAAATCGATCGAAACAAAGCTGGCGGCAAATCCTACGGCAACAAATACCATAGGTGCAGTGATCATCGATTCCCCTGATTTTTTGGAAAACAGACCATACCCAAAGATCAGCAAAGCCACAAAAAGGAATATGGGGTAATCGTGCATGGGGACAAAGATAGCGAAATAGAGAAACAGTGAAATAGCGAAATGGCAAATTACTATATCGTACATTTGCTTTTGCTTTTCAACAGCACGGCTATGAGAAAATTTATTCTTGTGCTTATCATTTCCCTCGTTGCTGCTGGGAATACAACTTCTCAAACGGATAAAATATTGCAGATACGGAAGGCCAATCCTTTGTGTTATATCAGCGTTCCTTTTCAGCATAATTTTGATTTCGATATTCCCCCTAACACCGGGACCAGATGGACGATGAACCTGATGCCTATCTTCCCTGCACGGCTAAGCCGGAGCATTGAACTGATAACCCGGGTGGTATTGCCAGTAATTTCCCAAACCCACATCCATGGGACAACGAGTCAGACAGGTGTTGGGGATTTGCTGGTCAACACGTTTATTTCGCCCAGGCTAGGGAAAGTTGTTTGGGGGATTGGTCCTTCTTTTTACTTCCCTTCAGGGATGCTGCCGCAATTCTCGGCTAAGAAATGGGCAACCGGACCAGGAGTGATTGCTGCCATTCAAACCCGAAAGGTGATGGTGGGAGCCCTGTTGTTTCATCTGTGGAGCTTTGCCGGTGATGACCAACGACCCGATTTCAGCTACTCCTATTTTCAACCCCTTGTTGTCTATTCAATTAAACATGGGTGGGGCTTGGGGTTGACCTCGGAGATTGGCCTGGAATGGAAGAAGCTGATCACTACCGGCGCGATCGTTTTTACCGGACAGAAAGTAGTGAAGATCGGAAAACAGATCATTAACTTTGTTCTAGGTCCAAAACTGTTTTTCGGCAATTTCAATGCACCGCAATTTGGCTTCAGGGCATCGGTAAATTTATTGTTTCCGTAAAAACCACTATTAATAAGCGTATCTTTATCTTTTCAATTTCGCCATGCATTTTAGTCTTGATATACCAACTCTTATCTTCATTCTGGGGACTACTCACCTGATGCAGGTGGTCGTGTTTACTCACCAGTACAGGGTAAACAAAGCTTACCCGGGGGTTGGGTGGTGGTTGCTTTGGAGTGCGGCGGAAGTTGTCGGGTTCTTTTTTATCCTGTTAAGGGATATTCCATCGTTTTTTCATCTTGTTATCATTGTTCAGAATATCATGATCGTTTCAGGGACAATTTTCCTGTATGTTGGGGTGAGGCTATTTCTTGGCAGGAAAGTCGACCTGAGGCTGATTGCACCATTGGCCCTGCTCTTCCTGGCGGGCCTGCTCTACTTTTTATTCATTGATGATAATCTCCGGTTCCGTTCTGTGGTGATCAATGCAACCCTGTCAATCATCCCGATGATTACGGCCTACAGCCTTTTTACATACAAAACTCCGTCTATCAGGGCTTCTGCCAACTTCAATGCAGCCATTTTCCTGATCCATGGATGCCTTTTTGCCTACCGGACAATCATGATCTTTATGGGTGTGCCAATGGAGAATTTTTTATCACCGACACTCTTTAACTTCCTTCCATTTTTTGACGCTCTCATTGTAAGCCTGCTGTGGACCTTCGGCCTGATCATCATGTTGAATCAACGTCTGAATTCTGATGTTTCGGAAGCAAAGGAACAATTACAGCAGATCTTTAACACGAGTCCGGATGCGGCGTCTATTACACGTTTGGAGGATGGATTGTTAGTGGACGTCAATGAAGGGTACTCGACGATTTCGGGATACACACGGGAAGAGATGGTTGGAAAATCTTCAATTAATATCAATATCTGGAAAAACATCTCTGACCGGCAACATGTTGTGAAGACCCTTAAGGAGAAGGGGTATTGTGAAAATTATGAGGCACCCTTTTTGCTGAAGAACGGAACAGAAATAACCGGACTGATGTCGGCAAAAATCATTCATCTCCAAGGGATTCCGCATATTATCAGCATTACCCGTGATATAACGGAAAGAAAACGCATCGAACGGGATAATGAGCTGAAGAATGAGCAGCTCAGGGACCTGAATACCGAAAAGGATAAGTTCATTTCGATTCTCGCTCACGACATGCGCAGTCCGTTTAATGCATTCCTTGGATTAACCCAGCTTTTGGTTGAAGATCTATCAAATATGGAGTTCGAGGAAATTCATTCAATTTCGGTAAGCCTGAACAAATCTGCCGTTCATCTCTACCGGTTACTTGACAACCTGCTGGAATGGTCATATATCCAGCGGGGTAAACTTGCAATGCGGAAGGAAGATATTGAAATGAGTGAAAAGATCTATCAGATTACCGAACTTGCTGCAGATTATGCCTCAAAAAAGGGGATCAGGATCAGTTATGAGATTCCATCCGGAATGATAGTGGTTGCCGACATCCACATGTTTGAGACGATCATCAGAAATCTCTTATTCAATGCTGTGAAGTTCTCTCATGAAGGGGGCAAGGTTTCAATAAATGCCAGTGCGACCCCAAATTCAATGACAGAGATCTCGGTGAAGGATTCGGGGATTGGAATCCCGGAAGATATCATCGAGAATTTGTTTATGATTGATCAGTCGACTTGCCGTAAAGGAACTGCAGGTGAACCCAGCACCGGTTTGGGCCTCGTCATATGCAAGGAGTTTGTGGAACGACACGGCGGACAGATCAGAGTGGAAAGCGAAGAGGGTAAAGGAAGTACCTTCTCATTCACGCTTCCATCATCTACCCAGAAGCCTGCAGGATAATTGCTTGTTTACGGATCCTGGACCCAACCAATAGTTATGTTAAAAGAGTCTCTTTGCAGCCGTAATTTCGATCCTGAACTTTCCTTTTCTGCTTCCCGCAGCAGCGGCCCCGGCGGACAGCACGTAAACAAAGTAAGCACTAAAATGGAGCTACGGTTTCACGTGATCACTTCTTTGTTGCTATCTCAGGAAGAGAAGGATTTGATTGTCGAGAAGCTAGCTAAAAGGATCAATCAGGAGGGAGAGCTTGTATTGGTTTCACAATCGGAGCGAACTCAGTTGCAGAACAAAGTGAGGGTGATTGAGAAGTTTTACGACTTGCTTGCCAAAGCGTTAACGCCCCGTAAGAAGCGCAAACCTACCAGGCCGACAGCTGCTGCCAAAGAGAAGCGCCTGGAGGAGAAGCGGTTGCAGGCGGAGAAGAAGGGGAGACGCAGGGAGGGAGGTAGGTAGGTAGGTAGGTAGGTAGGTAGGTAGGTAGGACGTGGGATGAGGGGAGGTAGGGACGAGGCATGCCTCGTGAAGATCTATGGTGAAGGAAAAACGTACGAGGGGAGGGGGATATGAGGGTATGAGGGTATGAGGGTATGAGAGTATGAGAGTATGGGTGTTGGAGATCAGGAAATTATTTTCAGCGCTAGGTCTTCACCATCTTCTGGAAGGGATTGAGCATGGAGAATATCGATTTGGACTTGTTTGCGAAGTAGCCACCACCCACTACTTTTACTTCATCAATGGTATAGAACGCGTTGGGATTGTATTCGTTGACGATCCCGATAACGGTTTTGGCCTCCCTCCTTCTTACGGTAGTAAAGAGCATCTTGGTTGGGCCCATGGAGCCATCCACATCCACAACGGTGAGACCATACCCTTTCGACCGCAGAAAGGAGATCAGGGCGGAGGTATCCCTCGAAGGAATCACCCTGATCACAACGTTTCCTACTGATAGTTTCTCTTCGAGGAGGATCCCGAAATAATTCCCGGTGGCGTACCCTCCGGCGAAAGCAATATACATCATGATGTTACTCACATCTTTCATGATCTGGCTGATTGCAAGGAGCCAGATGAATGATTCGAAAAAAGCAAAGAGCGGAGCCAGATTTTTCAGCCCTTTGGCGGAAAAGATCAGACGGACAGTTCCGATTGACTGATCAACGATCCGGAAGCAGAAAATCAGCAAAGGAAGAACCACATAGGCAAAGACCTCATGGCTGAAAAGCGAGGCAATGGAATCAAAGTTCATGGTAGAATGATTTGGGGCGGCAAAGTTACTGATAAAACCAATGAAATATTCTGGCAGGAAAAGGTATCTTTGATTTCAATTCTACTTCAGCACATTCCCAATGCTCTCAATCAGTCCCTTTTTTGTGTAGGGTTTGGCCAGGTATCCGTGACAGCCTGCCTCTATGCATCGTCTCTTCTCATCAGCCATGGCGTACGCTGTTTGGGCGATGATCCTGATCTTGAACCCGGCATCCTGGATTTCGCTCAGGCATTCATAGCCGGTTTTTCCTGGCATATTAATATCGAGCAGCAGGAGGTCGGGAACTTTTTCCCGGATCATATTCAACAGGAGGTCTCCATTGTTGGCGCGACGAATTATGGCATGTGTATCTTTCAGCAACAGGGCGATGTAATCAAATCCATCATCTTCATCCTCTGCGATATAGATAAGCTTCCCGCTCAGGTCGAGTGATTTCTCCGGAGGTAATTGAGTGGTGGTTTGTTCACCAGGGAGAACGGGGCGGAATGGAATGGTAAAATAGAATGTGGTTCCTTTGCCGAATTCGGAAACAACCCACAACTCTCCGCCCAGTAATTCTATCAGAGCTTTTGAGATACTAAGGCCGAGACCTGCTCCCTGCCGGTAAGAGTCACCTTCCACCTGGCGAAAGCGTTCAAAGATGATGTTCAGTTTTTCAGCGGGAATCCCTTTGCCGGTATCCTTTACGTAAAACTCAAGGAATTTAATATTCTCTGACGCCATGGGCGTGATGCCTATTTCTATAGAACCCTGATCGGTGAACTTAATGGCATTCGTCACCAGGTTATCCAGGATCTGCTGCAACCGGTACGGATCTGTTTCTATCCCGGGGATTGAGGTAGCCGGTGGGATTACCAGTTGCAAGTGGACACCGGGTTTCTTCTTCAGCAGATCCATGGCATGGTATGATTCAACGGTCGTAATCAAAAGTTTTACCACATCGCAGGATGAAGGGGAGATCGTGATTTGTCTGGCCTCCAGTTTGGAGATATCGATGATGTCGTCGATGAGGCGCATCAGCTTTTTCCCGGCATTCCGGATTATTCCTGTGAAATGCTCCTGCTCTTCCACTGAATGTTCGTTTTGACCAAGAAGCTCCGTAAATCCCAGGATTGCGTTCATAGG
>Ga0351883_1071_pt1 | contig 33815 bp, 24 predicted proteins | sample BONcelFGM3001F14_FD_206772 | JGI IMG/M metagenome (GOLD analysis project Ga0351883, IMG submission 206772) | Enriched cells from coal bed in the Powder River Basin, Montana, United States - BONCAT cells FGM rep3 HSBNCT.FGM.300.1.F14 ...
TCTGATACCTTATCGAAAACAAATCCGCACTTCGAAATAATTTATAGGGCTGCATCTGCCGGAAGAACACTGGATCTGGTAAGAAACTATTTACAATCAGGTGTTTATATACTTCATGGAGGTGCTGATAATGTTGTCCCTATTGAACAGGCTCGCAAAATGAGAGAAAAATTGGGTACGTTTCACACCAATTTCAGCTACTATGAATATCCCGGAGGGTCGCATTGGTATGGTGATCATTGCATGGATTGGCCACCTCTGTTTGATTTTTTGTGCCAGAATAAAATTCCTTTGAATTCAGAAGTTAATCATATTGAGTTTTACACGTCTTCGCCTGCTGTTTCAGCTACAAATTACTGGATCAGTGTGAACCGACAGATTACTCCTTGGGTAAAAAGCTATGCAATTATTGATAAAATGAATGATTCAGTTGTTGCTGACCTCACTAATATACAGAGTATAACATTCAATTTCAGTAAGTTGAACTTTAATCAGAATCCTTTATTGGTTCTTAATGGTCAGGCTTTTAGTTGTGAAAAGGGGATGGATTTGACATTGGATTTTATCGATGGTAGCTGGAAACAATTGGTTGAAATGGATAACTGGCTGAAAAATCCTGTTCGGTCGGGTAGCTTTAAAATGGCTTTTGATAATGAAATGTTGTTTGTATATGCCACTCAAGGCTCGTCCGAAGAAAACGAGTGGTATCTGAATAAAGCCCGATTCGATGCAGAGACCTTTTTATACCGGGGTAATGGCTCAGTAGATATCATTCCGGACACTTCATTTTTTGCTGAGCTTTACCTTGACAGAAATGTAATTATTTATGGTAATGCTGCCAATAATATGGCATGGGACAAGCTGCTGAATGCTTGTCCTGTCAGGGTTGAAAAAAGTAGTATAACTTTTGGACATCGTCGTCTCGAAGGTGAAAATCTTGGCTGCTACTTTGTTTATCCACGAACAGATAATCCCAAAACAAGTGTTGGTGTCATTGCCGGCACAGGTTATGAAGGTATGCGTTCGGTTGCTCCAAATGACTATTTTTCTGGCATTACCGGTTTCCCTGACCTGATGATTTTTCAAAGTGAGTGGTTGAAAGATGGGCCTGAAGGAATTATTATCAGTGGCTTTTTTGGAAATGACTGGTCGATAGAAACTGGCGATTTTGCAGGAAAATGATCAGCACTTTTATTGTTTCTGAGGTTTGCTATCTTCTGCATAAACAAACTGAAGTGTTGTTCGGCTGCGCTGTTCCAAAAGAATTGTCTTTCCTTGCGTGAAGCTCTCAATAGGGGCTTTTTGATAATGCCTGATAGTGAGTAAGGTGAGACCCTGATTGTATTTTACAATAAAATCAGTACCAAACAACTCCAGCATTTTTTCGGATAAGCCGGTTTTAAAATCTACACAAATAGATAAGCTGAGCGCAGATGTTTGTAACAAATTCACATGAATATGCCAATCATTGAGTAATCCGAAAATAGTGTGGAGGCATCCTTCATCCATAAATGAAAAATCCCGCGGACTAAGACTCAGCAGCAATTGATTGTCTTTTATTATGTAGGATGGTACGGATGAATCAAATGAATTGTTTTCGCTAATGACAGATGGTAAAAGTTCCGGTTCAAGGAATGATTTGATTTTAAGTGGAATACCCTTGTTTTGTAAGGGTTTTATTGTTTTGGGATGAATGATCGTTGCTCCGTAATAAGCTAATTCAATCGCTTCACTGTATGAAATTCCATTCAATTTAACAGTGTTTGCAAAACGTTTTGGATCGGCATTCAGCAAGCCAGGAACGTCTTTCCAGATTATAACTTCTTCAGCATCTATGCAGTACGCAAAGATTGCAGCAGTGAAATCTGATCCCTCTCTTCCAAGTGTTGTTGTTGAATGGTCGGGAGCGCTGCCGATAAATCCTTGTGTCAATACTATCTGCGGAATCGTAAAATCAGCTTTTAATGTTTCTGTTCGTTTGCTCGTTTCATCCCAAAGGATGTTGGCCGAACGGTAGTTTTGGTCGGTCATGACAAACTCACGTGCATCAATTAACCTCAGTTTAAATTGCTGAAATTTAAGCCATTCGAATACGATGAATGAAGAAATTAACTCACCATACGACACAGTTTGATCATACAACTTATCATTTGAACAATTTAATTCTGCTTCTGTAAAATGTTTCCTTAATGAAATGAAATAAGTTTCAAGTTCTCGTTTAACCGATTCCGAGCTTTCACCAAAAAGCTCATCAATTATTTGAACATGAAAATCTTTAATCTGGCAAAATTTTACATCAAAATCCGACGCCTTTTCGCGAGCTGCTTCAAGAAGCTTTTCCAGTGCGTTGGTTGTTTTTCCCATGGCTGATACAACGATCACAATTGAAGAATCTGAAAATTGTTTCAGTATTTGAGATAGGTTTCGTACTGCTTCAGCATTTTTAACCGAAGCCCCGCCAAACTTGAAGACTTTTATCATTGTCGCCACGATTTTGATTTGAAGCGCAAAAGTAATATATTTGCGATAAGCTGACAGGAAATCTTCTGAATCACTTACCTTTTAAACCTTATAAAACATTTGTTATGAAGACCTTAGTTGAATTTATCTGGGAACAACAAGAGAAATATGGTAATGCCACAGGTGAGTTTTCTCGCTTGATGAACGATATGGGAATTGCGGGAAAAATCGTTAACCGTGATGTTAATCGGGCTGGTTTGGCTGAAATATTGGGTTATGAAGGTACAGTAAATGTTCAGGGAGAAAGTCAAAAGAAGTTGGATGTTATTGCCAACAATGAGTTCATCAAAGCACTTCGAAATGGTCGTCAGTGCGCGGCAATTATCTCCGAAGAAAATGAAGATGTAGTAATCTTTGATGGAAATATTGGCATGAATGCTAAATACATTGTTGCACTTGATCCACTTGACGGCTCTTCAAATATTGAAGTTAATGTTCCAATCGGGACAATTTTCGCTATTTACAAACGTAAAGAAACAGGTAAACTTGTAACCCTTGATGAAATATTGAATGGTGGAATTGACTTGGTTTGTGGCGGATACATTATTTATGGGTCTTCTACCATGATGGTTTATACCACAGGCGACGGCGTGAATGGTTTTACATATGATCCAACTTGCGGAATCTTTATTCTTTCACATGAGAATATGAAAATCAGCGAATTAGGAAATATTTATTCTATCAATGAGGCCAATTATCTTTATTTTCCAGAAGGCGTTAAGCACTACATAAAATATTGCCAGGAAGATGATCCTGAAACGAACCGCCCTTATACAACTCGTTATATCGGATCGCTGATTTCCGATTTTCATCGGAATTTGCTGCGGGGGGGCATTTATATTTACCCTGGAACGAAAAAGAATCCGCAAGGGAAATTACGTTTGATGTATGAATGTATTCCTGTTGCTTTTCTTGCTGAGCAGGCTGGAGGCAAGGCTTCTGATGGCTTCAAACGTATTCTGGATATACCAATTAAGGAGATTCACCAGCGCACTCCGCTGTTTATTGGTTCACGGATAATGGTTGAAAAAGCCGAAGCGCTCATGGCTGAGTACAGCCAGGATTTCTACGAAACCTTTATGAAAGATAAGTAAAAAAAAGAGGCTATCACCTCGGTAACAGCCTCACACAAACAACACACAGATACTAAAAGACTATTTAAACAGGTATCCTATTTTGATACCACTTGAAAATGACATTGGAAATTCTGTAGGGGCTATCGTATAACCATAATGATAACCTGCATCATAATAATCATTTGATGAAGTGCTGAACCCATAACCTATTCCGGCATGCATATCAACAAGAAAAACGTTGTCAAAAACCCACTGCTTGCCAAAAACTAATTGCAAGGTGCCTGAAACAACGGTTTCACGCGATTTTTTAGGTTCAACATAAATCCAGTTACCCCATTGATCATAATAAGATGACTCATAGCGCCAATCATAATAGTTTCGGGAAAAAGCCCCAAAAGCAAACTCAGGTTTTATGTAACTGCCTTTTAAAATATGCGCATAACGCATTCCCCTAAGATAATAATCGGGGTCCTTAATAAATTTTATCCCAAATTTTACAAAAGCACCACCGGCATTATTGTCATCGATATTTGCTCCCAATCCAATGATGCCGAGTGTTCCTTCGATGCTTCTTCCAGGCTTCAGACTTCGCTCATAGGCAAAGGTGGTATTTCCGGTTATTGGCGACAAAAAGTCAATTTTGAGGGCGTTTTTTTTGTTTTCTTTATAATTTTCTGGGTCAGTCATGGCTTTTTTAAATACCATCTCCATACCGTTTTCAAGAACAATTTTATCAATATTATCCTTATCGATCGAGAACAACAAATCAGCAGGATGATCCGGCAAAATGTATTTTATCTCATCAAGACCAACTTCTTTAATTTTACAATTAATAAGTTCATTATTCTTCTTTAAAATAATATCTTGCGCATTTAATTGCACTGCTATCGCAACAAAGAGAATAGAAATAATCAAACGTAGATAATTCATCTGTTTTTAAATTTGGGTTATAGATGCAAAGATTTACTGAATAGTTGCAGCACTTGCTGTACTGTTAATTATTTAACTAAAACTGTGCCAGAAATGATTTTTAGTAAAAACAAGATCAAATTTGAATTAAGAATGAACTTTAATTCCAATTGCTGGTTAAAAAGACTTAATACGGATGATTAAAATACTGCTATCTCAAAGAATAGTTGCTATTTTGTAGTTTAGTTTTATAAAGGTCGTTGAAGTTGTTTTGAATGAAAAAAACCCTGTTGATTGTTCTTGGATCCATTTCTCTTGCTTTAGGCATCATAGGTATTGTTGTGCCAGGTCTTCCAACCACATCTTTTGTCTTGCTTTCAGCATATCTTTATGCCCGGAGTTCAGAAAAATTATACAACAAACTCTTGAATCATAAATTCTTAGGTGGTTATATTAAGGATTATCAAAAAGGAGTAAGCGTTCGAACCAAGATAAAAGCCATTAGTATGATGTGGACAATGATCCTAATTTCAGCCTTTGTTTTTATTGAAAATTTCTATGTCCGAATTATCCTTATAGCTGTTGGCTTGATAGGAACCATTGTCATGGCTCGCTTGCCTGGAAGAAAAGAAGAAGAATAGCAGCTTAAGTTAAGTAATGCTTGTTTTTAATTCCCTGAACTTACTTTTATGATGCGCGTTTGGGTGAATTTTGCCTTTTCTTATTTCTTTTTGGATTTCAACAGGCAATAAATGTGTTGTTAAACATTCGTCAGAACAACAATGCTGATGCTTTTCAGCACATGTTTCGCATTGAATAAAAAGCATGTGACATGCCTCATTTGCACAGTTTTTATGCGTGTCGGCCGGTTCTCCGCATTGATGACAACGAGCTATAATGTCGTTAGTTACGCGTTCTCCCATACGGTCATCAAAAACAAAATTCTTTCCAATAAACTTTGGTTGCAAGCCAGCTTCTCTTACTTGATGTGCGTAATTGATAACTCCACCTTTCAGCTGAAATACGTTTTTGAAACCTTTGTGTTTCAGATAGGCAGAGAATTTTTCGCATCTTATTCCTCCGGTACAATAGAGCATCACATTTTCAGGCTGCTGTTTTTCAAGCATATCAACAATTATCGGAATGGATTCTTTGTATGTATCCACATCGGGCAGCATTGCACCTGCAAAATGCCCCACTTCATGTTCATAGTGATTTCGAAGATCGATCACAACTGTGTTTGGTTCGCTGAGTTTCTGATTATAAGAAAGCGCATCAAGATGCTCGCCAACATTGTAGATGTCAAACTCGCTATTGATGAGCCCATCAGAAAGCACCTTATGTTTAACCAATATTTTAAGTTTATAAAACGATTGACCATCGTCTTCAACAGCCTTATTCAACAAAATGCCCTGCATATACGGATGTGTGATGGTATATTTCTTAAAAGATTCAAGCATTGGTTCAGGCACACTTATTTGGGCGTTTATACCTTCAGGGGCAACATATATTCTGCCGAAAACCTTGAGTTCAGTCAAAGAAATAAATAACTCATCTCTGAATGATTGAGGATCAGCTATTTCGATAAATTTATAAAAAGAAAGTGTGATACGTTTGAAGGACTCATCCTTCAGCTTTTTTTTCAGTATTTCTTTATTTTCTTTGTTATAGAGAATCATTCTAAATAATAATTTCTGCAAAAATAAAAAAATGCCATAGATGCGGTGTATCCATGACATTCTTTATCTGCCTCAAAAGAGGAGTAATATCTGATTATTTAAGAAATTCCAAAACGCTGGAAGTTACATATTCGAGTGTCTCGTCGTCAAATTCGGTATGAATAGGTAATGAAATCACCGTTTTGCTTAGTTGCTCAGTAACAGGGAAATCACCTTTTTTGTAACGTGGATCGAGGTAGGCTTTTTGAAGATGTAAAGGCACTGGATAATAAATAGCGCTTGAAATGCCTTTTAACTGAAGGTGTTCCATTAACTGTTGACGATTTACACAGTGTGTTACAAGTGTATATTGATGAAATACATGTGTTGTAAAGGCAGCTGTGACAGGTGTTTTAAGTTTATCGCAACTGGCAAAAGCTTTATTGTAATAGTTTGCAGCATATTGTCTGGCTGCCGCGTATTCATCTAATCGTTTTAGTTTGATATCAAGCACAGCTGCCTGAATGCTATCTAGGCGTGAGTTAATACCAATAAAATCGTGATAGTATCTGACTTTCATTCCATGATTTACAACAACGCGCATTTGTTCGGCTAGGGCATCGTCGTTGGTGAAAATTGCACCACCATCACCGTAGCATCCCAGGTTTTTTGAAGGGAAGAAAGAAGTGCAACCAATATGACCAATTGTACCAGCTTTGCGAATACTGCCGTCAATAGAATGATAGTCAGCTCCAATAGCTTGTGCATTGTCTTCAATTACATATAGATCGTGTGCCTTGGCTATTTCCATAATACGATCCATATCAGCACATTGGCCAAAAAGATGTACAGGCACAATTGCCTTTGTTTTTGGTGTTATAGCACGCTCAATGGCATCAGGGTCAATATTAAAAGTATGTGGATCAACATCAACAAGTACCGGTGTAAGTTGCAATAAAGCAATAACCTCAGCGGTAGCAATGAAAGTGAAGGAAGTAGTGATAATTTCATCACCTGGCTTAAGGTCGAGAACCATCATAGCAACCTGTAAAGCATCAGTTCCATTTGCACATGGAATGACATGCTTTATGCCAAGATATTTTTCCAGATTAGCCTGAAACTGCTTCACAGCCGGACCATTTATAAAGCTAGTATTGGTAAGTATTTCAGCTATAGCACTGTCAACTTCTGATTTAATTTTCTTATATTGACCAGCGAGGTCAACCATGGGGACATTTTTCATTGAATTATTGTTGATGTTTAGGGCTGCAAAAGTATTGATAAATATTTAACAATGAAAATTGAGTGCTTATGTTTTAATTCAGTTGCCTGAATGATTCACAAAAAAAACGGCGGAGTTTTTCTCCGCCGCTTTTGGTTCACAAACAATGTACTACACCAATCCTTGGGCAAGCATAGCATCAGCAACTTTTACGAAGCCACCGATGTTTGCACCGTTCACATAATTGATAGTGCCATCGGGCTGAGTGCCATATTTAACGCAAGTTTGATGAATATCTTTCATAATTTGATGTAAACGTGCATCCACTTCTTCGCGAGTCCATGACAAACGTAGTGAGTTTTGGCTCATTTCGAGTCCTGAGGTTGCAACACCACCTGCATTAGCTGCTTTTCCTGGGCCGTAAAGAATCTTTGTTTTAACAAAAACTTCTACAGCTTCAGGTGTCGAAGGCATGTTTGCTCCTTCTGATACAACAAAACACCCATTTTTAACCAACATCTTTGCTTCTTCTTCATTCACCTCGTTTTGGGTGGCGCAAGGCATTGCAACATCACATTTTACTCCCCATGGGCGCTCACCATCATGATAACTTGAAGCCGGATATTTATCAACATATTCTGAGATACGTCCTCTTTTTACATTTTTCAAGTTCAGAACAAATGCGAGTTTTCCAGCATCGATACCATCAGGATCGTAAATGTAACCATTTGAATCACTTAATGTTACAACTTTTCCACCCATCATCGTTACTTTTTCACAGGCATATTGTGCCACATTACCCGATCCTGAAATAGCTACAATTTTACCTTTTAGACTGTCGCCGCGTGTTTTGAGCATTTCTTCAGCAAAATAAGTTGCGCCATAGCCTGTTGCTTCAGGGCGTATTAATGAGCCACCCCATTCTAGACCTTTCCCGGTGAGTACTCCGGTAAATTCATTGCGCAATCTTTTATATTGTCCAAATAAGTAGCCAATTTCTCGTCCGCCAACACCAATATCACCAGCTGGAACGTCGGTATTTGGACCAATATGCCGGAATAATTCGGACATAAAACTTTGGCAAAAACGCATTACTTCATTATCGGATTTACCTTTGGGATCGAAATCTGAACCTCCTTTACCACCGCCCATAGGTAATGTTGTAAGTGAATTTTTGAAAAACTGTTCAAAAGCAAGAAATTTTAAAATTCCAAGATTTACGGTTGGATGAAAGCGTAAGCCGCCCTTATATGGCCCTATTGCACTATTCATCTCGATTCTGAAACCTTTATTTATTTGCACTTCGCCTTTATCATCAAGCCATGGTACACGGAAAAGAATGACTCTTTCAGGCTCTACCATACGTTCCAGAATCTTGGCTTCGCTGTATTGGGGATGCTCCTCAATATAAGGAATCAATGATTCAACAACTTCATGTACGGCTTGGTGGAATTCGATTTCACTTGGGTTTTTGGCAATAACTTTTGCCATGAAATCGTTTAATTTTTTTTCAAAATGTGCTGACATACGAATTAAGTTTTAAGGGTTTTAAAAGCTTTCTAAAATTTGATCAAACCTAGTAAAGCATTTTGCTTCATCCAAAAATCTTTTGTCAGTTTGGTGGGATTGCGTATCAAATTCAGTGAAACACGCAAAGGTTTTATGCAAGTGTTAAATGCTTGTCGAAGTTGAAGCATTATTTAATGATTCAGATAAAAAAATGACGTGAAAAGCTAAAGAAGAAAATGTGATAAGTCAGGAATGTAAACGATATCTGTTTTTGTTAGTTTATATCGAAAACCAATCGTCCCCAGTAATACATCATTAATGTAATCACTGCTGCACCTATCAAATTTAAAATCAAACCTGTACGTGCCATTTGATTGACTTTTATACGGTTAGTGCCAAAAATGATGGCGTTGGGAGGAGTAGCAACGGGCAACATAAAAGCCATTGAGGCCGACATTGTAGCCGGAATCATTAATAAAAGTGGATGGATTCCTGAAGTGATTGATAAACCTGCTAAAACGGGAAGTATCATCTCTGTTGTTGCAGTATTGGAGGTTAGCTCAGTTAAGAAGGTCATTACCAGAGCTATTAAAAGAATAATTACTATTGGATGCAGGGTAGAAACTGCTGACAATTGCTCGCCAAACCACAGCGAAAGTCCTGACTCTTTAAAACCTGTTGCCAATGCAAATCCGCCTCCAAACAGCAATAAAATGTGCCAAGGTAACTTTGAAGCCGTTTCCCAATCCAACAGTTTCATTCCTTTTTCATTTTTTGAGGGTAAGAGAAAAAGAAGAATAGCCATTAAAATCGCAACAGTACCATCATTAATAAACTTGCTTTTAGGAAATAACCCTGACCAGCCCGAAATAGAAAATGTCCCAAGGTTTAAATCAACACGGAATAGCCATAGCAGAGCTAAAACAATAAAAACAATAAGTACTATAGTTTCTTCAAAACCAATTTTCCCCATTTCCTTTAACTGTAAAGTAAAAGTATTCTTGTTTATCTCATTCCATTGATTTTTTATGGGACGAAAGAGAAGAAAAAGGAGCAACCAGCTAATCAAAAAAAGAATAAGGCTAACTGGCAATGCAAATATAATCCATTGAGAGAAAGCTATTTCAGCTGCATCGGGGAAATAGATATGATAGATTCTTACCAGAGATAAGTTTGGCGGTGTGCCAACTAATGTAGCCATTCCACCTATTGAAGCACTGTATGCAATACCAAGCAGCAACCCGACACTAAAGCGGGATGAGCTTTCAACTTTCATATAATCATCCAGTTGACGTATGATCGAAAGTGTTATAGGCAACAACATCATCATTGTGGCTGTGTTTGAAATCCACATAGATAGAAAAAATGATGCAAACATAAATCCTAATAGAATTCTTGCCGGACTTGTACCTGTAAGGGATAAAATGTAAAGCGCGATGCGGCGGTGAAGGTTCCATCTTTCCATGGCGAGAGCAACAAGAAATCCTCCCAGGAATAGGAAGATTACATCATTAAAATATGCCGAAGCAACGTCTTTTCCGTCCATAATTCCAAATAAAGGAAAAAGTGCTATTGGAAGTAATGATGTAACAGCGAGCGGAATAACTTCTGTTATCCACCATACAGCCATTAATAATGCTACACAAAATGTGGTTGTAACTGCTGGTTTTGATGGATCAAAATCAAAAAATAGCATGATCCCAGTTATAAGCAGGGGAGTGAATACAAAACTAATGAGCTGACGTGCTTTCATCTTAATGCATAAAATATTTCGCCCAAAAAACAACGAGCATGATTCAAAATTCAGTTAGTCTTTAAGTATTAAATCGTGCTATTTCCGGACAAAATTGGATCAATGGTCAAATATACAACCTTCTGTGAAAAATTGTTGTGAAATTATAACTGAGAATGAATGGTTCAATTCAATTCGCTAAATTGATTATAGCTATATGTATATCAAACTAATTCAAAGAAAATGAAATGTAATGATGGCTTCATTCATTTCCAGATTATGTTTTTATTAGTCTAAAAAGCAGAGTCTCTCAAAATATAGTTACTCAGAAGTTTTGATTTACTTTGATCAAATCTCTAAAGTTTTAAGTTTTCGATTTTAACAGAGGAAGCATTTCTATTAAATAGGAAGTTAAATAAACAAACAATTAATGCTTATGACTATTTAATCAACTTTAATGTAGTTAAAGTTTCATCAGTCTTAATTTTACAAAACCAGATTCCAGGCGGTAGTTCATTTGTTTGAATTGTAAGTTTTTGCCATCCGGCAAGTAGAGAAATTTGCTTTTGCATGGTTACTGACTGTCCTAAAGTGTTAACAAAATCTATTTCAACACGTGTATCACGACTTAACCAAAACTCAAGATTCAGGTGGTCTGAAAACGGATTGGGGTAAAATTTTGTAGTTAAGAATGGGCTTTCTACAGGAATTTCGATACCAGTAATTCCATTTAGATTTGTTTCTCCCCAGCTTGGCGACATGTAAATTAAGTCGCCTGTACCATTAGGAAATCTGCCTGTTGAGATGTCTGTTTGCTGGGCCCCAAACGTTATCAGATCAACTGAAACAAGTTGTGGATTAGAGAGTAAGATGCTTTCACCTCCTTTTGAAAGTTTAAAGTTTGCATGTAATCCTTGCTGATCCTCATCTTCATCTGTCCATATGATTAAATAAGCTCCCGCTTCCAGTGTAGTGTCAGGAAGCATCCATTTATCTGGCACCGCTAAGTTATCACTAAGGTAATAGCCATTTAAATTAATGGCTTCAGTAGAGTTATTAAAAAGCTCAATCCAATCTTCATATTCACCATTCTGATCAAAGACTGCAGTTTCATTATCTGCCATAAATTCATTGATAACCAAAGAAACTGTAGTATTAATTGTAAAAAACTCATTAGCTGCTCTTTGTGGTAGAAATGCTGCTGCAAGATTATTCATGGCATAAAAATAATATTCCAATCTGGAGGTATTAACAAGGACAGTGTTTCCGAAGATGCCGTCATTGGCATTTATATCCCCATGGTTTCCATCATCAAATAAAGGTAAAACTTCGAACGAAGCATATGGAGCTGACCTAAATGCGATGTAAACCTGAGTGGCGTTAATAACACTAAGTTGAAATGTAATCTCATCACCCTGCTGAACAACTGCAGGAAAAAACTGGTGATTGGTTAAAACTGGCGCTTGCCCTGAAAAATCAGTCAGATTTAACAAATAATTTTTCCTCGCTTCCATCAATTGAGTGAGACCCACAATTTGCTGGTTTGGTGGTGGCCCTGATCCTCCAATTGCAACATTGATGTTGTTTATAAAATTAGCATAGGTATAGAATTTGTTGGGATCAGCCTGAACATAAGGATCAATAATTTGCTGTATTTCAAGCGCCCTTTCTTCATAAAAGCCATTACTGATTTGCTCTTCGATGATTGTTTTCATGTGGGCGACATACATCTTTTTGTAAACGGGATTACTGAGTATTTTACTGATCACAGGATAGTCAGCATGCGAAATATTCACATAAGGATTTAATTGCTGAAGCTGTGTAATGCTAAGATTTCCTTGACTTTGCAGATTTGTAAACACACCAAAGCACTCATTTAAATCCCAGGGGATGGGATTAAACTTGCCTGATGGGTCTTCGAAAAGATAATAGTTTTGTGGATTGTTGATAGGCCCATCAAGATTGACAAGAAGGTTTGAGAAAGCCAAAAACCACAAATGCCGATCAACATTTAAGAGTTTGTCGATTTGTTCGTTGTGGTAGTTTAAAGTGTCAATGAAATTCATTAGTTTGATCCAGCCAAAATCACTTTCCATAGCATACAAATCGTAGTAATCAGTTGAATCGTAGCTAATATACTCCCAAACACCACCCATTGAGCCGGGTGGAAGTCCTTCCGCTATCTCACCTTTAACACGAACTTTTTCATCCGTTGAAAAATGTGTGCGTCCAAAAAACTTATCCACATCCTGATCGCTTGTGTATAAGCCTATAAGCGTTCCGTTAACGTAAACATTCGCATAATTGGCAAGGGGGGCGGGAAAATAGTTTCGGGCTATTTCATAACCTAATACTTCTCTAACAAAACTTGGATCTTTAAAAACATTGGCAAGTTTCAACGTACCATAGCCTTCATATTCCTGATCATTAATTATATGATCAAGTTTTATGTTGAATGGGTTTTTTATGCGATTAGCGTTATACGTGCTATTACCTTTATATCTGACACCAACACTATCAAAAACCTGGCCGTTGATACTCACCATGCCCAAAAGGCGCTCTTCGTTTCCGGCAGCTACAAGATTGTCAAGTAGCTGATCCCAGTTAGCCTGTTGAAAAGTTAGTTCAATGGTGGTTACGTTTTCAATCGTATATAACTGTTGACTAAAAACGTTTGGCAGTAAAAAAAGGCAATAAAAAGCGAGAAAAAGTAATCGTTTCATTTTGGTAGTCTTTTCGTTTTAATATTGAAACAGCATCAAAACCTGACGCATTTAATTGATTATCATTGATAACAATCAAAGGTATTAATCGAAAGATTTCTTTCAATTTCCAGTTCTTTTGCCAAATGTAATCGCATAATTTGTTGAAACAACTAAATTATATACGAATTGCTTTTTCATGTCTATATAAGGTATGATTTTCCAGATAACTACAATGGACTTTTTCGTTTTTCAGACCTACAAAAACTCTCTTTTATCTAAGAACCAGAGAAAAGTTCATCAGTACTTCACGATTTTCTGTTGAAATACATGATCAGGACTTTGAATCTTGATCAGGTAGATACCTTTCTTCAAATGTGAAATTTGCAATTCATATGCGGATTGTCGGCCACTGAATTCGATTTCTTCAACAATTAATCCGTTGCCATTTACTATCAGAACCTCATAGGGTGATGAGGAAGGAGGAAGGTTTTCAAAATTTATCTGATCTTTAACAGGATTAGGATAAAAAATAATTGCAGGATTTGAGCTTATTTGTGAAACTGTGGTTGTTGTATTTAATAATTCATTTAAGTCAAGATCAATAAAATCAACAAGATAAGCTGGTTGCGTCTTTTTTACTCCAATCCGGAAATGATGTTGTGCAGGTGCAAATTGCATTACCTGTATATTATTGCTTTGGTGCGACCAATCACGCATGAGTTCCCAGCTTTCCTCCACCCCTAAAAGTGTTCCATCACCAATGTGATTGCGGATGGCATTGTATCTGTTGCAAAAATGCATTAAATTATTTCTGGCAATTTGATTATTGGCGCTATACAGGTTATCACCCGGAATGCTGTCAGGGTAGTTATTCGTTCGATAAACATGGGTAGGTAATGAGGGGGCTAATTCTGATACGAGCGCTGTCAAGCTATCAATTGAGGTTCCTCCTGCCAGTGCGCTAATAAGGTATCCGGCAGCAAAACCATTAGGGGAATCATCAAATGATTGCTTGGCATCAAGCACATTGTTATAACCATCGTTGTTGTAATCTATCTGTTCGAGAGCTTGACGCATGGCCAACCAGACAGGCTTATAGTTTTTGTTTTGTTGCCCGCTTCCATTATAATCACCCATAACATGTTGAAATAATCCCATTTGGTTGTTAACTCCTGATAATGCCCCAAGCATTCCTGCAAAACCTACCATCATCCAGTTTTGTTCGTTTTGTTCCGAAGGTTGATGAACAACCAGAAGATGGTTGTTTAATAAGGTACTGTTGCTGTACCAGTCGAGGTGGCGTGTTACAATTGCTTCTGCATTCAAACCTGTTCCGCTTGTGGCATCACCCCAACTCATCAAACTTGAACAGCCTAGTCCTGAATTCATTCCCATCATACCTTGAATATCAAGCATGCAATTGCCAACCAAAATATCTGTAGCATCAAGTGCTGCCGGATTGTTTCCAGATGCATTCATCCCTTCAATAATTGCAGAGGACTCAATAAGGTAGTTTTCATCAATTTGAAAATGTGTCCCTGCCATAACTAAGTTTCGTGCGTTTGTATAATAAGTACCAAAAACTGGTTTAATGTAGTTGCTGATTACACTGTTAATTTGTGAACCTGAAATGTAACCATACGCATAACCTCTTTCAGCATGTGTACCCCATACTCTTATGATTTTGAAATCTAGGCTGTCAAAAAGGATTTCACCTTGTGGATTTTGTGCTTTTATTGGGAGATTTAGAAAAAGAAATAGTGCGATTAAGACAGGAAATATTTTTCTGGTAATAGGATTAAGATTGTTTTTCATAGTGTAAAAATTTGTAAATCAATTGTTTTTATGAATGATTGATTTTCAAAAGTATAACAGAAACGAAAAAAATTCAAGTATTAAAACAAAAAAACCACCCTAAGGTGGTTTTTATAGCGATTTCTTTGAATAAATTAATAGCGATTCAGGCAATTTAAGTCTTCAAACGCTATTTTCAAACGTTCAATTACTGCAACTTCACCTTCGCGTAACCATTTGCGTGGGTCATAATACTTTTTATTAGGACTGTCAGGGCCTTCAGGATTTCCTATCTGACTTTGAAGATAATCATGGTATTTGATGTCAAACTTACGAATACCATCCCAGTAAGCCCATTGAGTATCTGTATCTATATTCATCTTAACAACACCATAATCAAGCGATTCTTTTATTAATTCCGGCTCCGAACCTGATCCGCCATGAAACACAAAGTTCACTGGATTGGCTAATGTTCCATATTTCTTTTGGATATACTCCTGTGAATTACGAAGTATTTTTGGCTGAAGTTTTACATTACCTGGCTTGTAAACGCCATGAACATTTCCAAAAGCTGCAGCAATTGTAAAACGGTCACTAACAGAGCTCAATACTTCAAAGGCACGACCAACTTCTTCTGGTTGGGTATAAAGTTTTGAACTATCAACAGCACTGTTATCCACTCCGTCTTCTTCGCCTCCGGTAATTCCAAGTTCAATTTCGAGTGTCATACCCATTTTCGACATACGTTCTAAATAACGTTTGCTGATTTCTAGATTTTCTTCTAAAGGCTCTTCTGAAAGGTCAAGCATATGCGAGCTAAAAAGTGGTTTTCCATGCTGAGCGAAAAATTTCTCACCAGCATCCAGTAAACCATCAATCCAGGGTAAAAGTTTTTTTGCAGCGTGGTCAGTGTGCAAAATAACCGGAATGCCATACATAGCAGCAATCTGATGCACATGGTAAGCTCCGCTTATGGCTCCGGCAATAGCAGCTTTTTCACCGCTGTTCGAAAGACCTTTACCTGCATAAAAATGAGCGCCGCCATTTGAAAATTGTATGATTACTGGTGAGTTAACAGTTTTTGCAGCCTCGAGCACCGCATTGATGGAGTTAGTACCAATAACATTTACGGCTGGCATAGCAAAACGACCTGCTTTTGCAGCTTTAAAAATCTCTTGTAAAGCATCACCACTTGCAACACCTGGTGCAATTGTGGCTGAAAGTTTTTCTGACATAAGTTTATGAAATTTAGTTAATTAACTATAGATTTAAATGTAATTGGTGTTCCAAAAGCTGGAGTACCTGTTAAGCGGCGCAAAGGTACAAAAAGCTATTGAGTTAGAAATGAATTATTGTCATACACATTATTATCAGACTATAAAATAGTTCAGCAATGGGTTAACATTTTTGAAAATTACTGCAAGGAAGAAACAGCAGATTTTGACTTAACTTCTTCTTTTTGTGTAATGATAATCTGTAAAGATGAAAAATTTTCATCACAAACCTAATTATGCTAAACCAGTTTTTTTGGTTTTACCGATGACTCCCTGATTATTATATCCACTGGCAAAACCACAGATATGTCTTCCTTTGAAATTGCTTGCTGTGTAAGTTGCCGATAGAGAAGGTCAAATGCTCGTTCGCATATTTTGTCAACAGGCTGCTCAATGGCAGAAATAGAAGGCTGTGTGTACTCGAAGTATTTCAGGTCATCGAAACCAATAAGAGCTACTTCATCTGGAACTTTTATCGATAATTTTCGCAAATATTTTAGACAGGTTGAGGTAAGATTGTTATTTAATGTGAAGATTGCCTCAGGCATTTTTCCTGTTTGGTACATCTTGATAATTGATTCATTAATCACACTTTCCATTTTATCGAATGGTGCTTTGATGTTCCATGCTTCAGGAATAATACAGCCTGCCTCATAAATGGCTGATTGAAAACCTTTTAAGCGATCGCTGATAGTGGAGATGTGTTCCGGTGAAATTGATATTATTGCAAAGCTTCTCATTCCTTGAGAGAGCAGATGTCGTGCTGCCATTCTTGCACCACCATAATTATCAACTGTTACATGTGGTGATTGCATTTCGCGGAAACTTCGATCGATCAATACATGTGGAACCTCTGTCTCGTTTAGCTGATTGAATGATGAAGCCTGATCTTGAGAGGACGAGATAATCAATCCATCAACTTTTCTGTTTAGCAGAAGCTTGATTTGTTCTTCTTCTTTCCTTGGATCTTCATCTGAGCTGCAAATGACTACACTGTAACCTTTAAGCCATGCATAATCTTCAATATTACGCGCAATTCGGGCATAGAAAATATTTGATATATCACTCACAATCAATCCTATCGTCTTTGTTTTGCCGGTGCGAAAACCTTGAGCCAACACATTTGGTTGAAAGTTCAACTCTTTTATTTTCTCCCTTACCTTTTGTTGGGTTTCAGAACTTATCCCATGTTCAGTTGCTTTATTATTTATTACAAGTGAAACAAGGGTTTTTGACACACCCAGACTTTTTGCTATATCAGCAAGCGAAGTTTTCTTAGTCATGTTAACAATCTTATTGCAAAGATATTATTTTCGCTAAAACGGTTTAGCTAAATGCTTTAAGAAATGTATTATTCAAATAAAAATAGCTCCGTAATTCATTTAAAATTACTGTTGTCCGGTTAAAATATGAGATTCTTCGCTAACGCTCAGAATGACTGTAATTTATGTAGGTTTACAAGAGGAGGGGGCTTGGAGGCGGCGAAGCCGCCACCAAGCCCCCTCCCAGTTTTTCTAAAACACTGTCATTCTGAATCCCGCACGTGCGGGAAAGTGGAGTGAAGAATCTCTTATACATTTTCAAGATTTATCCGGACAACAGTGATTTAAATTAGCTCTATTTCTTAAAAATTGAGCTCAATTCAAGCTAAAGTTCAACCCCTACCCTATCTGAAAATCTAGAAAAAAAAGCTGAAGATTTTTCTGAAGCCTTTTAGAATAAAAAAAAAACGACCCTGAAACTAAAGTTACAGGGCCGTTTTGTTGCTCCTTATTATTTATCTGCTAATTGATAATTTTTCTACCCATGTTGTTGTCCCGGAGGTAATCTGTAACATATATAATCCAAGATTTAAATTACGTATATCAATTTGATATTCAGTCAAATCAGCAATAAAACTATTCATGACAATTTTGCCGTTTTGATCCACTACTTTTACTTCTTTGATATTCTTAGCAGCTTTTATTTGAACAAAAGTAGCTGCAGGGTTTGGATAAACACTTACATTATTCTTCTGCAACTCATCTGAACCTACTGTTGAAAAACAACTAATTGTCGCTGCCCAGCCTGACTCAACAACAGAACCATCAGAAAAGAAATGAAATGTTAGGCCTTTGCCTCCATTATTGGCAATGATAGTCCCGGGTGAGTTGGTGCCACACCATGTTCCCAGAAGAGGTGCACTGGTATTCAATCCATTATATATCTTCAGCCAGTCATAATTGCAACTTGATTGTGCTTCAATATCAAACATTGTGAATTCCACTTTTGTTAGGGCTTCATCGGTATCAGGTACAATAGTCATGATCATTTCCTGGTTGTTACCATATTCATTAGTTGGCCCACCCGGATCAAAAAATGTTCCTTCACAGGTGGAATAAGTGCCGTTCGACATGATATACATCGAAGTAACACTGATCAAATCAGGCTTTAAAACGGTGCTTGACTCTCCGCTTCCATTCGTAATCGTTAGTTGAACATCGAATTCACCGGCATTTGGATAGGTGATATTGACAGGATTTTCCAAAGTTGAAACTGACGGCACTGCTCCTTCAAACACCCATTGATAAGATACAATATTTTGTCCAAATGAATTATCATTGAAGTTCACCTGTCCGCCTTTTGCTATTTGGTAGGCACTAGCTGTGAAATCTGCGATTACCGTTCCGGGAACAAGCTCAACATCTAGAGTGATTGTCTGTTTATCACCAATAGTTAAATTGCTAATTGTTTTAGAGTAATAACCTTCAGCTGAGAAAGTTAAGTCATAAGTTCCAGCTTTAACAGGACGGGAATAATTGCCTCCCGGTAAACTTGTACGCACGAAAGAGTTATCAAGGTCATGGCCAATAATATCAACTCTTGCCTCAATCGGCTCGCCGGTCAAAGTATCTGTAACAATTCCATGAAAACCAAACATTGCCTGTTCCATGTAGTTTATGAGCGACCTGTAATTGTATTCCCAAAGCGCAGGTAACTGAGATGCAGGCAAAAGTTTTATGTTTGAAATCTCGATAGTTACCTCTCTGCATTGTTCAAAATAATTCATATAGTCTTGTCTTCCGCCAGAAATTGTGTACCAGGCGTAGCCATTAGTTATTCCATTATCAAAATCTGAGAGGTATCCCGAAGGAGCATGAATATGTGCTGTATCAGCATATTCCCTGCACACATAAATCCACCAATTATTATCGGCATGCAAACGTGACCAGGTATCCCAGGGATAGTTTAACACCTCTGCGCCTCCATGAAAGTTTGCCGACATGGAGAAATTTCGATCTTCGCCAAACTGCATAAAATGGACTGTTTCTGGTTGCCATGCATTACCATCAGGATGTTGTCCGTCTTCCGGATCAGCATAGTTGCGATTTAAGTCAATATTGTTGGCATTACCTCTGATTGCACCATTTACCGTATTATTTCCACCATAATATGTTCCATCGGGGTTTGCTAATGGATTGATCCAAATATCTACACTATTGACAAGCTGTGTTATAACAGGGTCGCTTCCATAGTTTTGGAGCAAATAATCAATCAATCGAAGCATTAATACATAACCAGTTGTTTCATCGCCATGAATAGACGATGTGTACAAAAACTCTGGTTTTCCAACTGGAGACCCGTTATTGATACGCGCTGCCAAAATCTGACGACCGCTTGAAAGTGTTCCAATTGTATGAATAGTACAAAGATTAGGATAGTTTGCTGCAAACTGCTGCATCATAGCAATATAGGCGGCGTATGTTGGATAAGTGTTCCAATCGTTCACTGCTTTTATATCAGCCACATCCATCATCGGTTGATTCGGGTGCTGCAAGGAAGGAGGCATTAGCAAGGTCGGCTTATAACCTGCTGATAAGAGTTGTGCAAACTGCAAAGGATTGGCATAGGCAATGCATCCATTGGAAGTAATTGCATCGATTGAGACCATTTTGTTAATGGTTTCAAATTCTTTTTGATCGCTTACATTCAACTCAAAATAATACTCATTACGTGATGCTTGAAGTATTTCAAGCTCTGATGGTGACTGTGCCATCATGTGGCTGGTTAGAAGAATTAATGCGAAAAGCATTATTCCTTTGTAGAAAAATCTCATCTTAAAAAATATTTAATGATTAAAAAATAGCCAATTGTGCAGCAATTTGAAGTCGAAGTTGTTCACTAGCAGGTGTTAATGGAAGCCTTACAACATTTTCACATAAATTCATTTCTTTCATTACAGCTTTAACACCAGCAGGATTTCCTTCTATAAAAAGAAGTTCGACAAGTTTCAACATTTTGTAATGCAATGCTTTAGCAAGTTCATTATCATTCATCAGCTGGGCATCAACCATAGCTGTAAAAGGTTTTGTAAAAGCATTCGCAGCTACAGAAATTACCCCTTTTGCACCAAGGGCAATTAATGGAAGTGTAAGTGCATCATCACCCGATATAACTTCGAAATGAGCAGGTTTTTGTGCAATAATATCCATAATTTGAAGAACATCACCGGAGGCTTCTTTAACAGCAATAATGTTTGAATGCTTATGGGCCAATTCCAATGTGGTCGCAGCTTTCATATTGACACCTGTTCGTCCCGGCACATTATATAGTATCAGGGGAACAGGACTTGCTTTAGCAATAAGGTCGTAATGTGCTAATAAACCATTTTGAGCTGGCTTATTATAGTAAGGTGTTACTGAAAGTATTCCCGCAATGTTAGCGAAATTTGTTTTCTCAATCTGCTTTACAATGGAATCTGTATTGTTTCCTCCAATACCAAGCACAACAGGGACTCGTCCATCATTGACGGTGATAAAGGTTTTAAGAACCTCAGCCTTTTCATTTTCCGACATTACAGGCGCCTCACTTGTAGTTCCTAACGCAACCAGGTAATTGACACCATTCTCAATGACATGATTAACTATAAGCTCAAGAGCTCCAAAATCAATTGTATAATCGTTTTTAAAAGGGGTGACCAAAGCGACACCAGTGCCAAGAAAAGGAGTTGTTATCATTTATTCAGATAGCTTTTAATTTTATTAATTTTTTCCTTGATTAGAGTAGGTTCTTAGCCGTTTTTCGTTTCTGAACTGCCAGATAACGCATTTAAGTAATCATGACAATTTATAACGTATTCTTCAAAAGTTGTTGCTGTTTGTGAATACAGTGATATTGGGTATAAATGCTTGCAGTTTCCTAATGGAGATCCGATTTTCATACCGGAAGTCGCAGTAGCTGCAATTACGTGCATCTGTAGTAAACTTCGTTCATCAGCATTAATGAGCAAATCAAATCGTTCGCTCCTGATAACATTCTTCAAATCAGTTACAGGCTTGCCAAAAAAGTTAAAACTTCTTTTATTAATCTTTAAAATCCCATTAACTACACGGTGATCCAATTTCTTTTCGTTTGTAAACTGTATAAAAACACGTTTTTTAACAGATGGGAACTGTGAAGCTACCCACTCACTTCGCTCATTAGTTACTTTATCATCTGAACTAACGAGCAACAACAACGACTGTATAGAGCTGAAAGGTAATAACTTGAATGATTGTCTAACTTCAGTTAGCTGACAAATACTTCGATTAAGAAAATAAGGCAAAGCCATTTTTTCGAGGTTTTAACAATTCGCATTAAAGGCTGTAAAATTAAAGGTTTTAACGAAGGAAGCCGTTCTTTATGTTTGTAAAGTGAAATTTTTTTCCTGATTTTTAACGATTGTTCATTCAATTTGAGAAGCTTTTGCATCAATTGAAGTTTTATACCTTATTTTGCAATCAAATTTTAGAATGTGAAAATTACTGTTTTAGGAAGTGGCACATCTCAGGGCGTACCTGTAATAGCTTGTCCTTGTGATGTTTGCGCTTCCAACGATCCGCATGACAGACGTTTGCGGTCATCTGTACTTATCGAAACTGCTGTTACTACGCTTGTTATTGATGCCGGTCCTGATTTCCGCCAGCAGATGCTTCGGGCAAATGTAAAAAAACTTGATGCGATTCTTATTACTCATACCCATAAAGATCATATTGCAGGGCTCGATGATGTTAGATCCTTTAACTATCTTACCGGAAAACCTGTTATCGTTTATGCCAGACCGTCGGATCAGGAAGAAATAAAACAAGAATTTAGATATGCATTTACCGATAACCCTTATCCTGGAGTACCCGAATTCGACCTTCGGGATTTGACAACAGCACCTTTTCATGTTGGAGATATTTCCATACAACCTCTTGAACTGAAACATATGAAATTGAGTGTATTCGGGTTCCGAATTGGCGATTTCTCCTATCTGACAGATGTGAACTTCATCCCTAAAGAAAGCATGGATTTACTAAGAGGTACTCAAGTATTAATAATTGATGCTCTTCGCAAAAAACAACACCCTTCTCATTTCAATCTGGGTCAGGCAATTGAAGTTTCAAAACAACTCAATGTACCCCAAACCTATTTCACACATATCAGCCACTTGATGGGAAAGCATGCAACCATAGAAAAAGAATTGCCAAAAAACATGAATTTAGCCTGGGACGGATTGGAAATTGATTTATAACCCATTCTAATACAACACGCTATATCATTCTTCTTTTTTTCCCAATATCGTTCCTCCTTCATTCGCAATATCAGTTTCAAGCTCAAAAAGAACCTTTTTAACATCGAGTTCTGTTGCTGTCAGCTTTTCTTTACAAATGTGAATAAGTACTGCTGCGCGCTGAACTTTTTCTGACAGCTGATCAACAGTGATCTCGCCTTTTTCCATCTCTGCAACTATTTGCTGTAATTCCTCAAAAGCTTGTGTATAGCTCATTTTCTCTTTCATATTTTCATATTATTTGTTGTTTATTGAAGTGACCTTTGCCTTAAAGCTGCCACTTCTAAGTAGAGTATTCACCTCATCACCTTCCTCCAACTGATCTGTTTTTAGCAAAATACCACCATTTTTATAGCTGAGGCTATACCCCCTTTTTAAGACGTTTTCAGGACTTAATAACTCCACATTTTTAACTACACTATTTATTTCCAACCATTTATCTTTAATCAAAAGGGAAGGTAAATGTTGGATTCTTTCAATTATCCGATCATTCCTTTCCTTGTTTTTGTCGATTATTTGTTGACTGCCATTTATGTATCGATGACTAACGGATTCAATAGCATTGTCTGCAGCATTTAAATGTTTTTGACTCGAAAAGCGGAAATCTGATTGTTTACGAAATAAAGAATTCTTAGCAGCTATAATTTGTTTTTCACTATTTGTCTTCAAACTATATACTTGATGTTGAAGTTGTTGCCTAAACCCTTTTATATGTTTCATACCATTTCGCATCGATATTTTAGCAGTATTTAACCTTTGAATAAAAGATTCAAACCGACTTAAAAGCATGTCAGCCAACTCACTTGGAGTAATTGCAAAAGTGTGAGCAGTCATTTCGGCCACGGTGAGATTGGTAACATGACCAATGCCTGTTATCACCGGTAAAGGAAACAGAGCAATTGTTTTAGCCAATGTGTAATCATTATAAGCAGCAAGGCCTACCTCTCCTCCTCCACCCCTGATAATTGCAACAACATCAAAATGATGTGCCACTTTTCTGATGCGATCAAGTTGTGTTACTATTTGTGAGGCAGCCTTATCACCTTGCAATAATGAAGGAAAAAGAATATGCTCCATCCTGAAATTCGTCATGCGCGATTCTGTCAGTTGAAGAAAATCAGCATAACCCTTACTCGTTGAAACTGAAATTATTGCCAATCGTTTTGGAAGCAATGGTAGCGTCAGCTTTTTGTTGAGATCAAAAACATCCTCCTCTTTTAAGCGTTTAATCGTTTCCATTTTTTCGCGTTCAAGTTCCCCTAAAGCAAAAACCGGATCAATATCATGAATTTGAAGGGTTAACCCATAATTTGCATCATAGCTGATACTTCCTTTGAAAAGAATTGTTATCCCATCGGTAAGGTTTTCACCAGTAAATTTAAGAAACTGATCATTAACTCGTTGATAAACATCAGCCCACATCGTAGCTCGCATTTGTGCTACAACTTTTCCATCTTCTTTTTGAACCAAATCAGGATAACAATGCCTCGAGTGTTTATAGTAGTTAAGTTTGTTCATCTCAGCTTTTATCCAAAAAGTGGTTGAATACCGAGATGCCAACGTTCGTTTGATGCTCTCTGAAACCTCCTTTAACGTAAAAACTTGTCTGTTTTCAATTAACTCCGACATCTGCAATGGATATATCTTCAGCGAAGATAAAAAAAGCCTTTAAACGAGCTTGTGACATCATCCATTTGTAAAAAAGAAAGTTGTATCTTGCATCAATAAACTGACACTAGTATATGCACGTACTTATAATTACAAACGAGATATCTGATCAAATTTCATTTTGCAGCATTGGTAAAAACTTTGGATTATCCTGTCAACGCTTTGATCCTCAAAATGAAGGTGAAATAATACATAGCCTATCGACAGGAAATTTCAGTACCGTTTTTCTTCACACAGATTGTTGTGAAAAATTTTCGGTGAGTCTAAAGCTTGTTTCTGAAAGATTTCCATTTATCCCAATTATAGCATTTGGTCCAAATCATCACGAACAGAACATGCTTTCAGCAATGGATAATGGTTTATGGGATTATATTTTGATGGATGATTTGTCGGAAGCAATGCTCTACAAAACCCTATTATCTAACCACAAAAGGATTTCAAGCATGAATCTTTTGCATCGGATGGAAGTAGAAATAAATGAAGCTAAAGAATACAGCAACAGGCTTTTAGCACGCATGAGCCACGAAATAAGGACACCAATGAATGCTGTAATTGGGATGGCGGAAATGCTTTTCGATACTGAACTTAACAGCAAACAACGCTATTATATCGATACAATTCATGAAAGCGGAACTTTACTTGTTGCGCTGTTTAATGATTTGCTTGACTACTCAAAAATTGAAGCAGGCACCATTAAAATCCACGACAAACCATTTGATTTGCGTGAAAGTATGCGCGAAAGTATTGTCAGTGTTATGGAACATGCCCTTGAAAAACGCCTGGAACTGCTCTACTTTTTTGACCCTACACTACCGCAGTTATTTAATGGTGATGACTTGCGCTTGCGACAAATTGTTATGAATCTGCTCGAAAATGCTATCAAGTTCACCAATCAGGGATTCGTTCGATTGGATGTAACAAAATGTGTTGGATCGCAAAACTCATGGCTGTGTTTTAAAGTCAGTGATTCTGGCATTGGGATAAAAAGCGAGATGATTCCACAACTTTTTAAACCATATGTTCAGGCTTCCATCGATAGTTCATCAAAGAGAGGTGTTGGACTTGGCCTGACGATATGTGAACATCTTGTTAAACGGATGAAAGGCTATGTTGAAGTGAATTCTGAGGTTGAAAAAGGTTCTACTTTTACAATTCGCATTCCTTTCAGACCAGTTGAAAACAGTCGTGGTGCCGAACCGCTTGAAACACTTAAAGGCAAAAAAGTTCTATTCCTTACTACTGATATGGTATTGGATCGCCTTGTAAGTGAATATCTTACATACAATAATATGCAGATTGAAATTAAGCATATCGATCAGGAATATCCCACGTTCGCCGACTGGCTGCCAAATTATGATCTGTTAATTACACATCTACGCACCAACCTTAAAATTGACCTTCGTCTTATTGATGCTGTCAGGGAAAAGAAATCAATCCCTCATATTCTTTTAAAAGACAGAGAAAAAATCAACGACAAGCCTATTGTTATTAGAAAAGATACCGTCATATTACTTAAACCACTGGATTATAGCGAATTATTTGACACAATGGAGGCTGTGCTGGAAAGTAGAGCTGATGATCTTAATGCAATTGAGCGCCAAATCCAATTGGATGAACGTATGGGAGAATACCATCCACTCGATATTCTTGTTGCTGAGGATAATGCGATAAACCAACGTATTATTATGAGTGTATTAAATAGGTATGGCTATCAAGTGAAGCTGGTTGAAAATGGAAAAGAGGCTGTAGAATCGTTAGAAAGACGCATTTATGACGTTGTGTTAATGGACATTCAAATGCCTGTTATGGATGGACTTACAGCCACAAAAATAATCAGGGAACGTTTCAATAAAAAAAGGCAGCCATATATCGTTGCACTCACTGCTGATGCCTTACAACAAGGCAAAGTTGAATATCTTGAGCAAGGGGTAGACGAATTGCTTTATAAACCGGTTCAAACAAAAGCGTTGATGCAGTTGCTGGCTAAATGCCATCGCCTTGATAGAGGACGCTGGTAAATCTTGCACTCAGTGATTACATCTTTTTAATGCATAATAAATCAAGTAATTAGATCATTAGGGCTGACCCATGTAATGAATTGGTGAACCTGGTCCAAGTGGTAAATTAAGAAGTGCCCATCCGACAAGCAGTGCCGTCCAAAAAACAAACAAAATCAAAGAATAAGGCATCATTGTAGCTATTAAAGTACCTATTCCCGATTTATTATCATACTTTTCGAAATAAACAATGATCAATGCAAAGAAACTCATCATTGGTGAAATAATATTTGTCACACTATCACCCACCCTAAAAACTGCTTGCGAAAGTTCTGGTGAATAGCCTAAAAGCATAAACATTGGAATGAAAACGGGCCCAAGAATTGCCCATTTGGCTGAGGCACTTCCCATAAATAGATTTAAAAAAGCAGATAATACGACAAATAGTATAATTAAAGGAACAAGTCCAATATTGATATCTTGCAGAAAACCAGCACCTTTTATTGCAAACACAAGTCCAAGATGACTCCATTTGAAAAAAGCCACAAACTGAGCAGCAAAGAAAACCAATACTAAAAATGAAGCAAGCGTTTTAAAACTTTCGGTCATTCCTTTAACAAGATCGTTGTCATTTTTAAACTTCCCGGTAATTACTCCATACATCAAACCGAGACTTCCTGCCATTAAAAATAAAAGTGTAATAAATCCTTCAAGTAAGGGAGAGTGAAGCAATGAGCCATCAACACCACGAAAAAAAGCCCCTTGCGGGACCGTTGTCGCAAAAATAAGCACTACCCAGCCAACAAATAGTATCAAGCTCCAAAACAATCCTTTTCTCTCTTTTGATTCAAGTGGAGCGAGAGATTCTTTTGGAACATGACCATCATAGGTTCCCAATCGTGGTTCAACGATGCGATGTGTTATCCAGGTAACCATAAATGACACAAACAAAGCAGAAACAGCCATGAAGTAGTAGTTGGCGGTTGGCAACACCTTATAATTTTCGTCGATAATCATAGCTGATTCGGTGGATAAACCTGCAAGTAAAGGATCAATTGTGCCAATAAAAAAATTTGCACTAAAACCTCCTGAAACCCCTGCAAAAGCAGCTGCCATCCCTGCTACCGGATGTCTCCCGACTGCGTGAAAAATTACTCCTGCCATTGGAATTATCAATACATATCCAAGATCAGAAGCTGTATTTGATAAAACACCAGCCAAAACAAGCACAAAAGTCAACATTTTGGAAGGTGCTTTTTGAATTAATAGACGAACTGCCGCACTTATCAAACCACTGCTTTCGGCAATTCCTATTCCAAGCAATGATACCATAACGATTCCCAATGGAGCAAAACCTGTATAGTTTTTCACTGCCTCCAGGAACATGCGATGAATATTATCTTTTGATAACAGATTTACAACTGAAACTTCTTCAAGTGTTGCAGGATGATACGCTGACCAGCCTAACATATATCCAACCCAAGACAAAACAATTACTGAAACTGCAAAAAAGGCAAATAAAGTTGCAGGATGTGGCAATGCATTGCCTCCTTTTTCGATAATAGAAAGGAATATAGAAAACCAATCCCTTTTCTTCAGATCAGCGTTTACAGCCGTTGGTCTGTCCTTTTTCATAAAATCTGTTTTGAATATTAAATAATTTGCAAACATAAGAAAGCCTCGGAATGTTCAATATCTTTTTTTCGTTACTTTGCATCATTCAACCTATATGATCATATGACGCAAGAAACAATTCTGATCCTTGATTTCGGCTCACAATATACACAACTGATAGCCAGACGTGTACGTGAATTAAACGTCTACTGCGAGATTCATCCTTACAATCATATTCCAACGAATGTGCCATCTATTAAAGGTGTAATTCTTTCTGGAAGTCCGTTTTCGGTGCGTGATGGGATTCTTGGTTCACCCGATCTGAGTCTTTTCCGTGGCAAAATCCCTATTCTTGGGGTCTGTTATGGAGCTCAACTTCTTGCTTGGGAAAACGGTGGCAATGTTGAACCATCAGCTATTCGTGAATACGGGCGTGCCAACTTACAATTTATTGACAAAAACTGCCCTCTTGTTCAATCCTTGACAAATGGTTCGCAGGTTTGGATGTCGCATGGAGACACGATTTTATCTCTTCCTGATAACTTTGAAGTAATTGCCAGCACAGCAGATGTTGCTGTAGGAGGATTTCAAATAAAAGGGGAAAATACTTTTGGAATTCAATTTCATCCGGAGGTTTATCACTCAACTGAAGGATTAAAACTGTTACATAATTTTGTTGTCAGCATCTGTGGCTGTCATCAAAACTGGACACCAGATTCTTTTATTGAAACCTCGATTGCCTCTTTAAAGCGTCAATTAGGAAACGACAAAGTGGTTCTGGGTTTGAGCGGAGGAGTAGATTCCTCAGTCGCTGCATTGCTTCTTCATAAAGCAATTGGCAAGAATCTATATTGCATCTTTGTTGATAATGGTCTTCTTCGAAAAAATGAGTTCGAAAAAGTTATCCATTCCTATCTTGATCTGGGATTAAACGTTAAAGGTGTTGATGCAAAAGATAGATTTATTTCAGCGCTGACTGGAGTTTCTGAGCCTGAACAAAAAAGGAAAATCATTGGAGGAACCTTTATCGAAGTTTTTGATGAGGAAGCACACCACATCGAAGAAGTACAATGGCTTGCTCAAGGCACAATTTATCCGGATGTTATTGAATCTGTTTCAGTTAAAGGACCTTCAGCAACAATAAAATCACATCATAATGTTGGTGGCTTACCCGATTTCATGAAGCTCAAAATTGTTGAACCTCTTAATACACTCTTCAAGGACGAGGTAAGAATTATTGGCCGACAGCTTGGGCTTCCATCATTTATTATCGATCGTCACCCTTTTCCCGGACCGGGATTGGGAATTCGTATTTTAGGTGATATCACAGCTACAAAAGTTCGTATCCTTCAGGATGTTGACGATATTTTTATCGAAGGCCTTCATCAACATGGGCTTTACGACAAAGTTTGGCAGGCAGCTGCAATTTTACTTCCTGTTCAGTCAGTTGGGGTTATGGGCGACGAAAGAACCTATGAAAATGTTGTGGCACTTAGAGCTGTTGGCTCAACAGATGGGATGACAGCCGACTGGTCGCATCTGCCTTATGAGTTTCTGGCTAAAATTTCAAATGAAATAATAAACAAAGTGAAAGGTGTCAACAGAGTTGTTTACGATATCAGCTCGAAACCGCCAGCCACAATTGAATGGGAATAAAAATCAAGAATATGCGCAACTCCAGAACCATCTTGCCACAACCTATCTCCTTTGCGAAAAGGATGCTCGTTTTGTGCGTCTTTTATTTCTTGAGCCTCCTTGCATTTGCACAAGCACCTGTGAAAATTTCTCAAACCATTGAACAATACAATGGTAAATCATTCTATCTTCACAAAGTTGAATCACAACAGACACTTTTTAGCATCGCTAAAGCCTATGGAATTCCAACTGAAGCACTTTTACTAGAAAACAGTGAAGCACGAAGCGGAATAAGAGTGCATCAAGTACTACGAATTCCTGTTCTACGCACAAATACCGGACAAAATCCTCCTCCAACAGCAAAGCCTGATCCTGTTAAAGCCGATGATGAATATGACTATGTTTATCATGTTGCTGGTAAAAGTGAAACTTTCAGATATCTATCCGAGGTATATCTTATCAATGAAAGATTGATCAGAAACGCCAACCCAAGCATTTCTGATCCATTCAACGAGGGCGATTATGTTTTGGTTCCCATCACAAAAAAAGATAAGCAGCCTCCTGTCACCGACACACGTTTCAAACGCAGCGGCTATGACCCTTATCTTCAGCCTCCTCCAAAAAGCCCTGTTAATCCAAGCAGAAAAGAACTGGCAACTTCTACAAAAATTGAAACAGTTTCTCCATTTGATTCCCCGATAAACGCTGAAGCACCATCGAAAAAGCCGATAATCACCGACGAACAACCTGTAAGTCCGGGTGAAGTTGAAGTTGTTGTTCAAAAGAACATTCATATTGTCAAACCTAAGGAAACGCTTTTAACAATTGCAAATTACTATCAGCTGACACAAGCCGAACTAAAAGCAGCTAATCCCAGTATTCAGGACAATATCAAAGTTGGACAGGTACTTAAATTACCTGAAAAAAAACAATCGAGGACAACTGATGAAGTCAGAATTCCTTCAGATGTTGACTCAACAATTATCCATAAAGTTGCGAAAGGCGAAACCCTTTTTAAAATATCGAGGCAATACGGAGTGGGATTAGATGAACTTAAAAATTTGAATCCTGGTTTAACAGAATCACTTGCCGTTGGTCAAAAGATTTTGATTCCTAAAAAAAAAATAGCTGAATCGTATATTATTCACAAAGTTCAAAGCAGACAGAAGTCAAAAAATCTTGCTAAAGACTATGGAATCACCAAAGAGGATTTAAGAGCATATAATCCATCTTTAGGTGAAGAAGTATTTACAAATCAAAAGGTTAGAATTCCATTACAAAAAACAACAGGGACTCAACCGGTTTGGCCTGATCAAAAGCCATTGACCAAAGAAAAAGAAATTGCTCAGATACAATTATCTGAATCAGTAACGGAAGAAGTTTTAACTACCAATTGCATTGCCGACCTTCCTGATCCATCTAAGACATACAAAGTGGCATTAATGCTTCCGCTGTATCTTGAAAAAGTGCATTCGTTAAAGTCGCAGTCAGGCAATGATGAGAGTCGGCTCCTTCCATTGCGCTTTCTTCCGTTTTATAAAGGATTTATTTTAGCTGCCGATTCATTGGCAAAGTCAAATGGCTTACGAACAGAAATTAAAGTGTATGACATAGATCAGTCTGTATCAAAACTGGACGCAGTTATTGACGATCCATGGTTAGAAAAATCGGATCTAATAGTTGGTCCATTTTTCAGTCAGTCATTTAACAAAATGGCTGATTTTGCTCTTAATCACGGCATTATGATCGTAAATCCTATGTCACAAAGGCGTGAAATTATTGACCAAAATCCATATGTAATTAAAGTAAAGCCCGATCCCAATGAGCAATTTGAACAAGTAGCTGCTCTTATTGCCAATAGGTATGCTGATGCTAAAATTTTCATCTACAGCTCACATTCTTTTAAAAACTCGAAAGAGGTTCAAACACTTAAAGAATTGCTTCAGCAAAAACTCCCTTCGGAAGTAAAAATTCCAAATGCTGAATTGTCACGTCGTCTTCGCATGAACAGCGACCTATCATTCAATTCCAATGTTGAAGGTAAATGGATCGACATGAGTCAGTTACAAATGAATGAATCGGAAAAAACCTCCTTCAATAATGAAATTACTTTGCTTTCATATCAACAGGACAGTCTGCGCAGTTTCAAAAGAAATGCTTCCATCGGGCGCGATAACATTGTTATTGCATATGGAGAGGACCGTGTTTTTGCAATGGAGTTTCTTAATAAATTGAATCAACTTTCAGAAAATCTTCCTGTCAAACTTATCTGTCTTCCTTCATGGGCCGACTTTGACAACTTATTTAATGAGAGTCTTTTACGATTGGATGCTCATTTTTTTAATGATGGTTACATCGCATACGATAATATGAATACAACCTCTTTTATTCAACATTACCGAACAACATTCAATTCAGAACCCGATCAATACTCTTTCGAAGGATTTGATATTGCTTGGTACTTTCTCAATTTTTTAAAACAATATGGGAATAGTTCCATCGATTGCCTCGAAAAATATCCCATGAAACTTTTACAAACGAATTATCATTTTAAACGTCTATCGCCTGAAAGTGGCATTGAGAATATATATTGGGATATTTATAAATTTGAAAACTACGCTACAATTCCTATAAGAAACGCTTTCTTTTATCCATGAAAAATTATAGTTTTATAAATGACTTCTTTCCCAAATTACTTATTTTAAGACTCTTATTTCTTGCTCTAATTTTAATGGGATGTAACGTTAAAGAGCAAAAAACGTATGATGAAAAAGGTCAGTTAACCTCTATCTTAAGATATAACAACAATAAAGTTCTTGATGGAACTTCTGTTTGGTTTTACTCATCGGGCGTCAAACAGATGGAGGCAACCTATCAAAACGGGTCACTTCATGGTCCCCATATAAGGTATTACGAAAATGGTAAAATTCAGGAAGTTGCATATTACAAAAACAATTTAATTGACAGTATAACATCACATTATGGAATTAATGGGGATCTTCTTTTAATCGAAAACTATCAGAATGACACCTTACATGGTGTCTACCAACGCTTTTACGAAAATGGGAAAATAGCAATTGATGGCTTATACAAAAATGGTCTAATGCAAGGAAACTGGCTTTTCTATGACCAAACAGGATTCATTATTGGGAAAGCAAGTTTTGATCAAGGCTCGGGCATCCAAAAAGCGTGGTACCCAAATGGCAAGCTTCAAAGAGTCATTCATTACGATAAAAATCTCAAGCATGGAAGTGAAGAGTTTTACGCAAGCGATGGAAACCTAGAAAAGGTCATTCATTATAATAGAGGGATCGTCAGTTTAGAACCTTTTGATCCAAAATTAAAATAACTATTTGTTGATTGGGATAACACGTTTACAATAATCAAAAAGAGAGTAGGATCAGCAATTTATAACTCCTTTCGACCTGATTCTATATCGACAAGCATTATATTTGTGTTTTAAATATACGAAAATGTCGAAAATCAAAAAATCAACAATCCGTTTAAGACCAATTGATTACATTGTTGAAGGATTAGGTTGGTTTCTTCTTATTTTTACAATCATCCTCGCAATTTATGGTTACCAGGTGCTTCCAGAAACAGTTGCAACTCATTTCAATTTTAAGGGTCAGCCCGACGCATATGGAAGCAAAACCTCTATCCTATTTATTCCTATTATATCCTTTGTTTTATCAATAGGTATTTCATGGCTTAATCGATATCCGGAAATTTTTAATTATCCAGTGAAAATCACTGAAGAAAACGCCACCAGACAATACAGGAATGCTCAGGAAGCTCTGAGGTGGTTAAAGGTAATTGTTAATCTGATATTTTTGTTAGTAACATGGTCAATCTTTGTTTCAGCAAATTCAAATATTTCAACTCAAACCTCATGGTTACTGCCAATAATTGTTTTTCTTCCTTTGAT